>Ga0157364_1000224_pt1 | contig 32238 bp, 14 predicted proteins | sample AttsexASBM2_FD_111476 | JGI IMG/M metagenome (GOLD analysis project Ga0157364, IMG submission 111476) | Fungus gardens microbial communities from leaf cutter ant in Ribeirão Preto, State of São Paulo, Brazil - Atta sexdens ASBM2 | ecosystem: Host-associated > Fungi > Mycelium > Unclassified ...
CTCACTTCCAAATCTTTCGATTCTTTTGAGAGCCGATTTTAGTTTCGACTCACAAAAGTTAGGAAGATCCGATTAAGGATAGCGGTAGCTACATGAAGTTACTTGAACGGCATCGAAAGTAGTTACGGCCCGTTCTGGCCAGGCTCGATCCATTGTACCGACACAAAGAGATCTATGTCAATGGATTAAATGATTAAGCCCAGCTTAAATGTCCAAACGTACGGTCTTGCTCAGTTGTAGTAGGATCTTTCGATCGGCAGCTTCCTTTTGCTAACAATCTTCAAGATCTGATCGTAAGTGCGATATTGCACGATATAGCCCATTAAAAGAACAAACGGAAGCGGTAACTTTTATTGCGTTTCTTACGTTTAAATGTTTCAGATAAATTACTTGAAAGAAACTGAAGTATATATATATTGTGTAGATTGTGCCAAGGATTTGCTCAACTGATTCGTGATCTTAATAATTTTTATGTTAACCTCGAGAAAAATTGGAAACTGACAGAACATTAAGAAACAGAATTTCAGTCACGTTTACGTCATTCGCGGAAAATGCAATTTAGACAAATTGCAGATTTTTTTCGAAGCTACATGTGTTTGACAGGTGAAACTAATGGTATACGACGAAAGTTCTACTTTGCTTCGGTAGTTCTTGATGGTTTCAGCGAAATTACATTGACGTCCGACACATGCCAAAGGTCAATTCACACGACAACTGATCTCTGTGTGGTCCACCGAGAAGAACGTGAAACGAATACGATAGCACCGCAGTTTCTGCTTTGTTACCACCCATTCCTTTCTTCGGTTTTCTTCGGAGTTATAAAGTTCACGTAACGCTCCGAAAGCGAACGCTCGTATACAGAAGAAGACATCGGAAGCGAGGTGCATTGCCCGATCCAATCGTTGCTATGCGGAACGCTATCCCTTTGTGTCGCATAGGTGCTTCCTTTCGAGATCAATGTAGCGTCGAGTTCGAACTTTTTCCGACATAATGTTCAAGTGCGTTTACGGTGAATTCCAGTCTAAAATTACATGAACAAGACATACACAGAAAGAACGATTTTACTAAAATATTTAAAAATTTAGCTATATATAAATTTGAAAATAATTTTGCTGGACTAAAATAATTACATAAGACTCTCAAACATGATGAGCAATGCTTTAAAATTCGACATTTTAGCAATCAATTTGAATTTCCTGCATAATTATTTTAACTTAAATAAAATTATTTTCAGATGTATATCTAAATTTTCAATGTACTTTTTAAAAGAATTTAGAAGTTTAAAAATTTTTAGATGTATTGATATAATAGTATATTAATTATATGAGTTCTGGAGTTTACTTCATTATAATATTCAGATGTCTGTTAGGATCAATTAATTAACGATGACATATTCTTTAAAGCGATAACTAGACACCTAATAGATTGTAATTGATTCGAAGTTCTGAACTGTGATGCGAACATGTACTGTAATCATCGCCCGTGACATCTGCGCAGGATTGTATGATACATGACGCCCCGGACGCTGTTGGACGCAGTAGGATTTCTGAAGACCGATGGGATTCCGTGATTCTCGACTATCGCGTGACAAACTAGTCTCGTAATCGTGACTCTGCAAAGACAAAGACATATACTCCCAAGAAAGAACGACTACTTAGTTTGGTCGCTCTGGGTGGTCTGGGCATTTGGAATTAATGGGCAGTTATATTTCACTGCCATTTTCTAGCATTATCAACGTATTCTTCAACGGCAATTTTAAATTACTTGCATTTATATCCCTTCGCGCGATAAACGATTACTTAATAATCTTTTTAATAAAGGCAAGACCTTCGAAATTAATTTTAAGAATTTTTCAAGTTTTATTTTTAATAATTGTGTTAAGATTGTTAATAATGTGTTAAGAATGTCAATAAATGTATTATATTTTTATTTATATTCTATTTCTTATATTGAATATTTCAAATATTAATGGTGATAATATTAAATAATTTAAGAATCACGTGCGTGTAAATAATATTACGTATTTGTCATCATACAAATTTTCCTTAAAGTTATATAAATTTGCTGTTTACTCGTGCCTGTTCAATGTGTTAGTCAATCTATACGTATTTCGCTCTTAAACAAATCAAACTTGATTATTTGCTATCAATTGTTTTCTCGACTTGTTTGTTTCACGATATTTGCTTGTTCACTTTCCTTCTCGTGTCTCGGCTCGTGAGAATTGCTTACTCCCCTACCAGGATGTCGAAGATAAAGTGAATCTCTTAGGATGTGAACTTTCTCGTAGGGAGACGTGATATCGTCAGCGGGTCAAATACTAAAATATTCACGTTTATCGCCTCGACAAATGCGAGCCTGAGAGCTCTATATATTCTTCAGCATAGGGGAACAGTGTCAAGGCATTATCCCGATTTTACGCGTTCGGATGAATCCTATTTTACCCTCTTTACGCATCAAAACGTGCCAAGTCCTCCGGATATCCGTCATGATATCTGCCTTATTAAGAGTTTGTCGTGTCTGATACTTTTGGAAGGACAAATATCAGTGCCAAATGGCACCGCGCGCAATTTGTTTGCATTATTCTGACGTATCCCGGATCACCGCTGCTGTTTGCGCACGAAGTAACGAAATGCATTTCTTCCACACATCACTCGCAAACACATTTCTGCTCTCTAGTGGTCTTATTTCATGTTATCGTTGCGAAAATGAAAGTCCTGAATGTTTAATGCACTTTGAAAGACATGGCACATAATTTAAAAATATTTTAGAGGGACTTTACTAATATTAGTAGAGAGTAACACTAATATTATTATTCATAATAATTTATGCAATTTTTATATGTGTGTGTGTGTGTGTGTGTGTGTGTGTGTGTGTGTGTGTGTGTGTGTGTGTGTGTGTGTGTGTATTTATAATATTGAATGATATTAGAAATATTCTTTAGAAATAAAAAGATTTATATTTCATAGAAACCTTGTTTGAATTTTAATCTTAAAATTCAGGGTAGGTTAATGTGTACAATTGATCCAATATTATGTACAGTGAAAAAATCGGAGTTAAATATTTTATATAATTTTTATTTTATCACTATTTTTTTATTTTATAAATTAATCCTGCCTATTTGAGCTTTGTGATTTTTTTGTAATTTTTTGTTGCCTAAAAAATGGTCAGATTTAAAAGAGGAAACATTTCTGAACGTTAAAAAAATATGAGTATAGAATAATCATCTTTTGATAATTATAGAAAGCAATATTACTCATCTACAAAATATTACATCACGCCTACAATGTTCTATATTTTGCTTTATTGATAATAACGAAAAGCAAAAAATAATTAAATTAATGCAATCAACAAATAGCCTACACAACTTACTGTTTACTAATGAAATCTGTTAAATTTATCATGTAATTATCCATGAACAGCAAGTAGGACATTGAATATCATGCAGAATCCGGTTATCTTATATGAAACTTATAAAATATTGCTTCATCCAATCGACACACTAACAATGCAAATTGCAAGAATAGCTTCATCATTTATCATCTGGATGACAGGCTCGATTGGCGGATTATAAAGTAGGTTTTTAAAAATCTAAATACTCGCCCATGCACATTTAGCCGATAGCATAAAAACATTCATCGCCGGAGATTCGCTTCGTAAAAATTTGCATGCTTCGATATGATGCGATGGTACGGATAATTTTATATGAAGTCAAAAGATCTCTGCAAACACACCTCGTAGAATCTATCTATCGTGAAGATATTTGTTCTTTTATCTATTGCATTGGAGCATTATTTACAACGACGTGTTCTCTCATGTTTGATGAAAGTCGATTCGAAAATCGTGCAAAATAAACGCATGTCCGAAGGAAATTTGAGTGCAAAGTTTTTCAGAGCAGAATATTCCGATGAGTGCCCCGACGATCTCTTTTTCCTTCCATATAATAGGCGGTTCGCATAGGAAATAGCGGAATATCGTATGAGGCATCTCAGTATGCGAGCTTGTGTCTACGGCATCTTGTCGATATGTAGATATTCCTCGTCGATTTTTCCTACGGATTTTCTATGGGCCTGCAAAATTCGCGTGAATTTAAATTCAACGCGGCCACGTCGCTCGGTAAGACTCGTTTCCGACGCTCGTGACCTCTCGTTAATATTAAACAGATTTTCGTTCGGCCATGACAGGAGTCATTTGCTTGCGTGATATATCGATAAGCGACACGAAAAATTTAAAGTAATATAAAACGGATGGATAGTTTAGATATTTTAAATGTCACAAGGAGATTCGAACATTTATATCGCCTTATTTCTTGTGAATTCTTTTATCGCGACTGCAGAGCCATAAATAGTTTTGATTAATGTTTTGCGATTCAATCTGTTTTCCGGAAATGATTAAATATTTCGTTCTCAAATTAATCTAATCGACTAATCAAACGTGAATTAAAGAATTTTTATTACTTACTTTTATTAATTTTTATGATGGAATTTATGGAGATTTCAAAAATATATAATTTTTCGCGTATATAATCGCATACTGGTTTAAATGAAGAATAACGCAATGCGTTATGTTGAATCCAATTCGATAAAGGACCTCAAAAGTTCTGCGTCGAATGATGTTGTATTGTATGATTCAAATTATATAAATTTTACATCAAGGAATTTCCACAAACTCTAAATTATGACAGATATATCAAATTTACTCCGGAACATGATATTCTGCAATATTTGAGCATACTTTAATGATTGATCCTCCAAAGTAATATCTATACTAAATACTAATATAATAATACCGAACATTCGTAATAACTCTCCATATATATTCTCTCATTTAAGCAAGTATAGATAAATTTTGTGATATATATATATATATATATATACATACGTTTGATGATCATATAACTTATTAACTACAATTAGTTAGCAGTGACTCGTATTAACGCGTAAGACAATGTTAGAGCGTGGAACTTCGAAATAATACGATTTCAAACTTTTCGAGAGAAATGTTCTAATAAAATTATCCGTGCCTTGCGCGCGTCTTTGCTCCCGATAATGCATTCACCGTAGAGAGCATCGAAGAAATTATCTATCAATATTACTTTATCGACAACGACGATGACGAGGCGATGGTGCTGCAGCACAAATTTGTTTTTCATACCTTTCGATTTTAGCTACTATAATATTTACTATAATAATTCTATAAATTTTTTCAATGAAATTCTTTTATTTGAAATTTTGAAACGCATGCATTGATTGAAATGAATACCTTTCATATTTGTATCTCATTTATTGTTATCATGCTCGCTAAAAATCAATAGGAAACAAAAATATTAGTAACACAAAATGAAATGCTCCAATGGAATTAAATAATTAAATTGTCAAAATCTCAAATATCATCTCCAATAGTTAAGCTGAATGATTTTTTAGTTGTATTTAAGCACATCTCGTACTTTGTACATGACGATTGTCGACAATGCGTGAATAAAACACACGCGGGTTTGTCACGGTCTCAGATGCTATTCCTGCATAGTGTAGGGACTATAGGGTGAGGAATTGTGGCCGTGGGCCAAAAATAATTTCATGTTATCCCACAACGGGTTTCCCTGAGAATCATGTCAGCCGGCACTCGCCGTCAAAGGATTGAAAAAGGAAAGTTGAGAGGCCGCGAAATATTTTTCGGCGCCCGACGTCATGCTTTTTTCAACAGAGTGTGAACTTGCGTATACAAACTTTCGTATGTCTAACGGGAGGGCAAAGGATACGCCGTCGCTTCTTCCATCAGAGTTTCCATTCTCTCATCGAAACTGCCACTTTCTTTTATAGTATTCCCCATCCACTCTAGATGAAGGAGAAAGAAGGAATGTCTCCATCTACTTTGTTCTCCGTGGAACTCTTTCGACAAAGAGCGCCGCGGGGGCGATATACACGAGGATAGGGCAGAAAGAAGAAGAGTGACGTGGATAAAAGGTTCGAGATTTAGCGGAGAGAAACAAACAATAAAGTAAAGGAGCCGAAAATATCCTGGAAGGACACGAAAGGCGCTTCGCAAAGACTTATAGACAAACATACTTGTCACATATGTATAACGTGTATATATGATGTCTTGGACTTACCATATTTCTTTCAACAAATCTGAAATCGAACAGCTTCTTGCCGAAAATAGTAGAACTTAACTTTCAACATTTAATATTTTACTAACGGAGCTTCAAAAATTCCAAAGACATCTAAAGAAATTCCATTTGAACTTTAAAAGAATTTATTTGAAAATAAAAGATTTTGTTATCTTGGACTTGTTTCATATTTTTAGTCATTCATACGGAAGCGAGCAACATTTCTCCGAGCTTGACTCCTTGTCTATAATGCAAAGTGTATTTCACATCTGGGACACCTTATGCAGAGGGATTCACGATACTTCGATGTCAGCGGTTTGTTGCTCGAAGGATCGAAAATGGTCATGTCGTTACGAAGGTAGAGGGAAGATACATGTGTGACGAGAAGGAAGGAACGTACAAAAGGGAAAAGGTCGACGCTTGGATACATATTTTATAGGGCAATCACCGCCGACCCTTATCTAGGGTTTGCTTGGTTATCTGCTAGCTCGCTTTAGCGCTCTTCATGTGTCTTTACTTATCTTCCATTCCCATGAGACTCTTTGAACGAAACGACTGACCCTAGTCAAGTGGCTCGAAAAGATTTGCGCGTTTACTAATAAACGATGCAACGTTCTCCTGAATGTTGTTTAGCTTATGTTTTATAATAATAAATCATTCACATTATTTTTTATGCGAGAATTCCTTTTATCGCTCTACGATAACTTCAACATTTTTCATAATAATTAATGTAAGATATTTTAGTATTTTTTAAAATAATGGAATTGTAAATCTGTTTTATTATGAGATAATTTGTAAAAAAAATAAAATGGACTTAGTATAAAAAAAGATATATGTTTATTCCGGGGTTTATTCTTTTCATTATAGCTAAAAGAATGGATCCTTTAAATGCTTTGAATAATTTTTATGGAAATATAAATAAAAAATATTTCTATGCAAAAAATTATAAATCTGTTAAAAATATTATGATATAATTTTTATAAAGATGTGTAAAATTCCAAATCTCTCAAAGAGAGTTTAATTGAATTATACGTGAAAATTAAATTCTTATTACAATCTATTTTGTAGAATATTTTTATTTTGACATATTTTCGTGATGAAAAATTTATGAGAACATGTTGTTATGTAATATTTTAAGCTTAATAGCTGTTAAATGAAATAACAAATTATGAATTTACACGTTTTAAACACTTATGAACAAATAATTATATCTACATATGTCGTACAATGTATGATATAAAAAAAATATACAAAAATGATATAAATCTGAAAAATCGGGTGTGATAACAGAAAACGCGGTGGCACCTATAGAAGCGGTGATGGAATATTTGCGAGCTATACCACAATTCGCAGCCGCGATATTTCGAACGTGCAAGAGTTTTTAGCGATACTCTATTGAATTCGTGTAGCGCACTTTATACGAATATGTTTGATTTCCTACCCTTGCCGCGTTTGAAAACTTCGCTCGGGAATGTTTGAATGGACCGTAAACGAGAACGATTCCACGGTCTGCCGTGTGAAACTCTGAAAAAAGCTAGCACCGCCTGTCGAATTGACAGAATATGGCGAGAGAAGCAAAAGATTAAACGCGAGAGGGCGAAAAAGAGGGAATCCGCAATCGTCGTTTGGTTGGTCAATCCGTGGCAAAAATTTTTTGATACTCGAACAACTGTGGTTAATAGCATCGTAATGCACCATATACATAGTGAGAAAAATATAACAAAGAAATAAATTCCTCTAAAAATAATTTATATATATATCGTGTGTTTATATATATATCGTGTTTCTCAAATCTTTTGCATTACAACAATAATTTTCGCAATCGTGGAATCGATTGGAGATAGTTGATTTTTTAGATAAAGCCAGAAAATGAGAGCATGCGAGAGAAAAATACAAAAAACGTAATACAAGAAATGTGGAAATAATATAGGAAAGTGTTAGTGTATACGCAAACTGGAGCAGGTTTCGCTCGCGGGTCAGTCTGCTTCGTCGAATCTACATTCCCTGAGGCACTAAGAATATTGCACCTCTTTGTCGATGCACAATCGTCTTTATGCGAGCGCTTCTTCCTCCCCCATTCTTCTTCCTAGCTTTCTTCTCTTAGATCTCACAAAAAGTCGAAGAGGCATATCGCGTAACTTGAAAATCGTAAAGCATTGTTGAAGTTATGCAATCATCGGTTTCTAAGAGCTTCTCATATTATCCGATTTTTGTGGAATTTCAAATATGATTAAGAAATGCTGGAATTGCAAAAATGTTGTTATATTTTTGTACACATTTTATTTTAGCATTATATATTACTTATTATTTTTATTAATTGTTGCATGCATTTTTTAAAGAATATTATCTTGAGATGATTATAACACGCAATTATTATTAGTAATTGTTTACGTGCTTCGCGAAGGAGAAGGCTTTGCTTGTTTCCTTTGGCAAACGAAAGTCGATTAGATCTGCGCTTTATGCGCAATCTAGAACGGTTCGCGAAAGCACAAACACACACACACACACACACACACACACACACACACACACACACACGCGCGCGCGCGCACACACACACACAACATCGAACGAGGCTCACATCTTCGACATGCGCGGTGAAATTAATTCGGCACCTCTCACCAAGTACTTAGACAGTGGAATTAACGAAGCTTGTATGGATCAGCCAACTCAAACGCAATTAACTCAGTAATTGTTTTCCGTAAACAATTCTGAAATTACCTCCTTTGCTTTTCAATGTAGTCTTGCCATCAGTATGATTTGATGTTACTTTCATCTCTGACGTGCATTACAATTATAATGCGTGAAATATTTTCTGTAAAAACATTATTTTCCATACATATTATTATATATATTATTATAATTTTATTTTTACCGAACAGAGAAACGTAATTGTTATTTACGGATTTATTAGTAAAAAATCATTAGATGCATTTGTTCAAAAGATTAAAGTTGAAGAGAAGCATTTTCTTTTTCTGCTGTATTTTACCGTTGGTAAGAAGTGCACACGAGGGTGATGAAAAGACGTAATGATGTATATCTGGTTTGGTAGCCGTGTACGATTAAATGACCGAGAATATCAAGCGCCGCAAAAAGCGGCGGTGGATTTATAATTTCGTTGGCAAGCGTAGCTAGGGCGGAAACTGGCGCAAAAAGTCCAATGTAATTTCCGCTAAAGTAACTGCAAAGTTCGCAAACGTCGTACTGTCTCTTAGGAATTTTATGTTCGACTTACTACATCTCGGGCGTTTTCGCTCATGAGAGGCGCGCTACTGAATACGGATGCTTTTTTATGTAAATCATCGCGACTGAGATAGAAAACTTGCGGTTTGGTATAAGTACATTGCGAAGGTATACGATCAATAAATTGGCACTGTGCATACACAAATAAAAATCGCGTTCATTAAGATGTGACAGTTCATAAAGCATAGCAAGTGCAAATAAACAGCAATTTTATCGCGAGATATTTTTTCTATTTTTTTCTATAATGTATGCGACGTCATAAAACCGTTTGTTTTGAATCATGGATATAAGGATTTAGAATAAAAAATTGAAATGATAGTTTGGAATAAAATAAATGTTAAAAGATTTGTGAAAAGAATTAAAATCGATTTAATTTTATTTGGTATTAAACAAAGTTAATTTTATTCTTCAACTAATTGAATAGAATAAGAATTTAATTTGATTAACTCGTTACTTGTAACGAGGTTAGAATTAGTCCAATAATTACTTTTATAGTTTATTTACTTTATAGTTTATTTGCTTTATATCAAACTTATTCGTCGAAGTATAAGCAAACCAAAATTAAATGTTCAGAAGTTTAAAATGATTTGATACGCATTTTATCTCTTATAAAAATCATCATAAAAATCATTCTATAAATATCTATATTAAAAATTAAGTTAAGAGCTCCTTTTAGTATGTAAACATTTTAATCCTCACATTGATCCCGTAATTTTGATTTCAAACGTATATATTTAATTTAGTATAAATATTAAATTTGTTATAAAATGTATATATTAATTTATTATAAATAATATAGTTTATAATCAAATGTTTAATAAAATGAATAAAATAATTTAGTATTGTTAGAAATGTATCAAATTCTTGTATTTAAAATAATAATGCAGAAAAATTGCAAAAAATTAACAAAAAAGTAACTGAAAAATAACGATTAGTTACTTTTTAACTACACCTATAGCATATTACTTTTCAAAATCGGTATTTTATAATGGTAATTAATTATTTTTTTGAGAGAAAAGAAACTGTATAAACTGTAACTTAAGTTCTTTCTAAAAAGTAACCTTCCCAGTCCTGGGAAAAAATAAATATTCATAAATATATCTTTTTATATTTTTATATACAATATTATAATTAATTTATTTTGGCAAGATAAATATGCAATCCATATTTGATTGTGAAATACATTGACATGGATATATACATATAAATAAGTATAATTTTTGTTAAATATCAAAGGATATATAGGATTCTCTCAGAGCTACTTTCCAGTCGGCGTTAATTCGCCCTTGCAGGAATAAAAAGCTTGGAAGCTGCTTCCGTCTTATGTTAGAATTTTTTCTTTCTCAGGCTGGTGAATCACCTCGACGAAGATTCCGAGGGTGGTCTTCGCCCGTTGATGATAAGCGGCCTCTTTCCTGCGTCGCGGCTTCGCGACCGCTCCTTTACACAGCACGACGCAATGCGCTGCCAGGTGGTGACCATGTAAAATGCATGAGGGTCGTGTACGGCGTGTATACGAGCGCCGCCGGCTGCTAACCAAACCCCTTTCCCCTCCTTGAATGTGGGAATTAAAACGCAATTTCCCGCACAAAGCGGGACAGTTTATGCTGGGCCCTTCTTTCTCTCTCAGTCCTCTTTTCTTTCCACTTTCCTCATCCTCCACTTCTTCCACTTCACCACCGCCATCTCTCCAGAGCGGTGTCTGCTTAATGAAGCTTTCCCGCGAGGGTTCTCTTTCTTTTTGCTTGGCCGCAACGCATTATACGCCGCTTGCAAGCAACGCGTTGTTCCGTCGCGAGCTCTGCGTTGTTCCCCCTTCTGCTTCTGTTTCTACTTACTCGCCTTGTCTTTTTCACGACAGTCGTGACCAACCTTTCCAACACTTTTCGCCGACTCTCTTAGTCGCACTTCCGTTTCTGCGGTCGTTTACATGAAAGTCGTCTTGATATCACGTCGAGTAGTTAAAGGACGTTTCTAGGCGGACCATGTACCCTTGAGAATGATATTTTCTTCTTTTCTCAACGAGTTTCAACACGCCTAATATGCCTGTTAGTTTGATAGTCATTCCGTGACTTCTTAAAAATATTCTAAAAAACGAGAATTTGTATTTTTGAAAAACGTTTTGTAAATCAATTTCAAAGAAGTTGTTCATATTTTAATACATTTATGAAAAATTAATTATTATTATTTATTTTTCTTCGTTATTCTGCTCTATTAGTTATCTTTGAACTTGTATTATAAACTTTCAGTCATTTTCATTAATATTAACGCACTTCATACAACTTGACTTTTCTCGCATTTGTGAATAAAAATATTTTTGCGTATGGGAAGCATTTGCTTTAGCATTCGTTTATACTGAGGAATGTGTAGTAGAGTTTTATTCATACCCAATTTAAACATAAACTTCTCATCTGAACACACATCTTGACGACAAAGTAAAACCTAGGACTGTGAATAAACTTAGCTTCCTTATTTATGTAAAACGGAGTTTATACTCGCCGTTTCCTGAATATGAGTTTATACTCCATTTTCTTCATACAGCCCGTTGTCTCGCCTCTGTCTCATCCCATTTCATCATGCGAGCGTCCTAAGTCTGCAAGTGCAAACCTCCAACGTGTTAGAGGGACGTGCTAGGAGCGAAGTCAAGAGGCGACCAACGGTGCTCGAGGAAAATCGAGTGAGAATGAGGCGTGTGCGTGTGTGTATGTGTATAAAGTCGAGTGAACGGAAGGGAGGATTTCGAGATGGAAGTAAACTCGGTTAAGGGGTCGCCCGCCCTCTGCGGCCCTCTGCGAGGGTGCCATGGCCTGAAAGAATTGCTGGTTGTTGCCTGTTCAGTGGATGAATGCGATTTTCCAAAGAATTCAACCGTTTACGTCTCTTTCTTTCTCTGTCTATCTTTCTCCTTCTTCTTTTCTTCCGAGTATAAAACTGCATTCACGCAACTACATACGGGAACAGGTGTACAGGGTGCTTTCGACGGATTGTCGTCGTAAAGCATGATAAAGTTGGCGCGTACGAAAGTAAAGTATATGCCATAAACTGCTTCTTAGTTAGTAGAATTTTATGTTACACATATTGTTTGTTTTAATACGCTTTTTATATCGTTAATAATTACAATAAATTCTTTAGCGATGTTAAAATTAATTTCTGAAAAATAACAAATATTCTCGAGTATTTATAAAAAATATAGGCGACATTAGAAAACATTAGAAAATATATATTTTTAGAATAATGAAGGAACAAAAATAATAATAATAATATTATAAGTTCTACTGTCCATTTGGAGATTTTTGTCGATTCCTCACGTCGCATCGCGTTATTGTCAAGATAACATCAAAAGAGTTCGGTGGTATCTTTAGAAGTCACGTTTCGCTTCCAATATTTGTACGTCAACGGGAACTTTTGAAAGAAGACGTTTCGAAATGCATACATGTATCATATGCAACGGCATGCGACTAAACCTGCGTTGGTGGTTTTGTCCGCAAACTCCTACGACGTTGTCGCGCGGCATAGTTGTTCGATTACGCTAGATGCATCTTGTATATGTGTGCACGCATACACGTGTACACACAATAGAATGTATCGTACGTGCCGTTGGTGCTAGCGGCTTCTCGCGCGTATGTTGTAAAAGCGTAAAGGGACGTAAATCTCGCGTCGACATAAATTCTTTTATCGCAGCCCGTCTAGCAGCGAGAGCGCGGCCAGTTTCTTACTTTTCTCCTTACTGCGAGTCTCTATAGGGTTCTTACTATCCTCGGCGACATGCGTTCCAGGATAACGGAGACTCGTAGATCTACCGTGGCGAGCTACGCCGCCGCCCTTAGCAAATATTAGTTGTAAAATAAATCTGGCGAAGTTGGAACCGTGCCCTGAACGATAATCCCTTGTTTACTGCGGGGAATAGAGATTCCAGTTAACAAAACGACGCGTAAAAATATCGTATTGTCTTCGATCCTATAGAGATCGTGCTCCAATTTTGCAGTTCCCGCGGTGTTTGTTACGTTGAATACACCGGTACGATACATAGCGTATTCTCGCGTGAGAAAAATTGGAGCATACCTGATATAAGTTTATTAAACTCTATCCATCATCTTATACTAAGACAGATTTTATATTAAAATTACGACAAGAAGTCTAAGTGTGATTAATATTCTTAATTATGTTATATGTTTTCGCATTTCGGATATCATTTAATCGAAAGTATCATTACCGCAAACTCTGTAAATTAAATCTAGGAAAAAAAGATACAAAAAAATAGAAAAATTCTCTAACGTATTTTTTTCCAAATTATATTTAAAATTTTTTCAATTCATCTAGATTCGTATTACTAATTGATTATGTGCAGAATTGGCATCGTCTAAGTTTTCTAATGACTACATTATTCTTACATAATTGCTCGCGTTGGAAAGAATAACAAGAAAAATCTTATCTAAAAGAAAACTAAAATGGAGAAAGAGAGCAAAGATCACTGCTTTCGTCAAGGCAATCAATAATCAAGTGGATGTTTCCCCTACACTTATTTCTCTGACCTTCGTATTGTCTAGAAAGTCGCGGATAAGGATGGCTTTGGAATAGGTGCGGGATACACGTCGCGCCAATTAGCAGTTCGCGAATGTCACTCGAGTGGCAATCGAGACAACGGAATAAGAGGAAACCAATTATCTACCCGAGCGAGTGGCTGGCCGCCAACGCAGTTGTTTCCTAATTGCGCCAACGTCCGGCCATTGCGCTACGCTCCGTACACACCCCTACGGAAGCGGCACCCTCCGATCGAGCAGGGTAAACTTTGCCCGAATTTGCGTTTGCCCAACGCGTGACGGCAGCTTTTCACAGTCTACGTGATAGGAATTCCATTTTGAAAACGTGTTTTGCGTGAGTAAGTTCCATATCTCTGCTTGAAAAGATCATTTATACTTTGTTAAACGAGCTATTTAATCGTATACTGGCAAAAATCATGTTTCTTATAACGATTATATATATATTATATATATATTTCGTAATAAGATTTTTATTAAAATTGTTGAACTGTTTTCATATTGTATGTATATTTTATTGAAACTTGTATTGCTGTATACATCGTTCTTTGCTGTATACATTCTTCTTTAAATTATTTCTCTTACAATAATGTTAGAAAAATGTAGTTATTATCTGTGGTTATATATAATATTTATTAAAAGATTGGAACTTAAACCTTCAGGCTATTTTGTGTGTACCACGCGAGCAATTTATATGAAATTTTAATACTGCCTTAATGTTTCATTTAGCTGCTTCTAAGAATAATTATAATATTGTATTAAAAAGGTAACAAGATTTTCTGTATAATGCATTGTTTTAATTTTGTTTTTCAAAGTTTTCGTTATCAAAATTTTCTTCTTTCTCTCTTTTATTTATTTCCATTGAGAAAAAAAATTTTTTTTTTAAAGAGAAAAAGGTGTTTTTGTGTTATTCCATATTAATATTTCAAATAAAAAATTTTTTATATCATGTATATATTTTCTAAAAATAAATTTTTACCAGACTTTAAATAAAATCTTTTAAGTATCATGTAATATTAAAAATTGTGAATATGTAAATCTATCAGTTATTTTTTTTTATTAGCCGTATCATGTAAAATGAAATTTTCTATACCGTGTTTATTTTCTACTTTTTTCAATTCCTTTCTAATAAATATTAATGATGATAATCTAAATTTTTCTATTTTCTCCAAGCTTTTAGGAAAAATACATTATTGAAAAACAGATTTTTAATGGATTAGTGATATCGTTATATGAATTAAGATTGCTAATATGTAACTTATATAAATATCATATTTTATCATATTTATGCAACAAATGCTAAATTAAAAGCTATAAAAACATGAATATCCATCTCTACAACATCAAATTGTAGCTGGATAGAATATAACTTAAAAGTCATCTGAAAAGTTTCTCCTTCGTATACATATAATAAACTCCAGTATACATATAATAAACGTCCAACGCTATACAATGTTGAAGGTACTATGTAGCTACCATAGTGATAGAGAGAAGGAATATGACGAGAGAAGGTCCGATAACGCGATTCGCCGTTCTTATAACAAAGAGCGCTTCTTTCAGCCAGTGCACATATCGCCGGGACTGCACATACCTACATATCAACGCGAGCCACGTGTGTCCAGCGAAGAGATACGTACATAACATGAATGCCATATGCCCTTGCAATATGTTGGTGGATGATAGTATAAGGATGGACGAGCGAAGAAAGCGAGGGACAGACGAGAGCGAACGAAACAATTCTCGCTCCAAGATCGAACTATCTTCCTCTGACAATGGCGCGCGTAAAACAGGTAGGATGAGAAACGACGTCTCATTGATACAGTCTAGGGAGCAAATTTATGGGAATTACCGAGTATAAGAATAAGATAAGGCGGTTACCTTGCCTTTACGTTTCCGTTTTATTATCCTATCTTACGATTTGCATAAAGTGTGTCTGACTGCTTTTTCCTTCTTTCAATTTTCCTTATATCTGCAATCCCCTCGCTATCGTTTGGCAAAATGTCTCCGTTGGTGTCTCGATGTATCACACGCTATGTCAAACATTTATAGAAAACGATAGCACAGTGCGAATTTCGCTTCTCACACGAGAAGTCGGAATACTACACTTTAAATTTTTGGGAGTGAAATTTCACAAAGAGTGATAGTTGCGCCATTCCGACAGAAGTGAAATTTTCACTTTTAGAGAGTGAAAAATCACTTCAAATGGGAGTCAATTTTCAATCTATCTGGAGAATGAATACATTTCATTCTCCGAAGGGAGAGACTGAAATTTCACTCTGATAAATATTAAGTTTAGTCTTCCTATATCTAATCTAAGAATTATTAGGCTCATTCGATGTGTTTTTGCACAAAATGAATGAATATGGTAGAAAAAAGCGTTGCTCTGTCTCGCGAAACGAAATATTAATTATTAAAGATGATTTTTTAAATTAGGTTAAGAAATTCATTCCTGAATGAGGGAAGTTCACTCCTTGTCGGATTGACGTAACTATCACTTTTCTTGGAGTGAAATTTCACTACCAAAAATTTTGAGTGTAGATAAAAGTTTTAAGAAAATTTTTTTAAATTAGTTGGAGAATTGCTGACGATAACATCAAGTACTTATTTAATCTCATTAAAGAGATCATGTTATATTGCTTTTTGAGAAGCTTAATTAATTAAAATTTAATTAGTGTCAAATTTTATTTAAAATATATACAACGATTAAATATAAGCATAGCTAAGAGAGCCTCATTGTAACTGTATGAAAGAATTATTTTTATTTAGAACAGCTTTATTTAAAGGTATTTCCTTATTAAGCTGTATATAAATTCCTCCTCCAGAGATATTAAGGAAGTTTATCTTCCTAAAAGTGTTAATTAAGATTAATCGATCCGTACACAAGATGTTTTCTTATACGCTTGCTCACGATGCTATCATGGTTAATCAAAGTATAATAATTAAGTGTTCAGCAGGGAAAAAGGTTTTATACACGCAACACATATACGCACACATATAATACATATTACATTAAATCAAATTATCATCTTATTAGACGTCCTTCGAAACTTAATATCGCACATTCCAGTTGCACCTGATGCTCGATGCTGACACACTTATGAACAGCATTCTTTCTCGTCCTTATACCTTTCGCCTTCGTTTCACGTCGAGCATTTTCTCGGTATTGCTCCGTGCGTCTGACCTGATTCGCCGGATTCCACTGAAACGCTCGACTTACGTCTGACATAGATTTCGTTTTACTACTGCGCTCCGTGATCTCTCATATACATATTTGACTCTTTCCAAGATTTACGGTAAGTCATATAACTCCTGCATATGACTTTTATTATACATTCTATAACGAGGGGAGGAGGGATATATTAAAATTGCTTGATTTTTAATTGCATTAAATAAATAATATAAATGTAAATATGAATATTCTTCTTTGAATGGTCGACAATTCTCAAGTAATTTCGTATATTTGAATCGTGTATCTACAAAATGTACTACATTGTATTACAAAAATGTATTACACAAATATCGGCGTTAGCAACCCCATTGTTCAAAAAGTTAATTATCTTTACAAAATCTCGTTTATATAGAAGGATATCGATTTATACTCAAACAAAGAGTGTTTACCGAAATATGCGCAATAGTTAAGCAATATCCGTAGCCTAGTTTAGATACACCGTAAAAGTTGGCGCAATCAACGCACAGACATTTTCGTGAAAGCCGAAGTACGCGCTTGTTTGTTCAGGACTTCGCACTGATGGAAAGGAAGAACGCGCCTTTCAGGACGGCGTGCTGGAAGTAATTCGAAGAACAGGTAATCGTTAACTTCGAGCGCGACTTTGAACGAGATCAAGCGCGCTGTCGAGTATTAATCATGCGTAATCTCACAGAGTTAGTGCGACTGAACCTCGATCTGGTTTCAATTAAAGGGCCGCGGAAAGCCCTCGAAGGCAAATTGGCACCGGGTGCATCCCCGGTTCGTTGACTTTAATTTCGACATCGGAGCACCTCCCGTGGCTCTCTCGTTCTCTTTCACCCCACCGACTCGGCACTCCTTCTCCGTACTCTCCATCATCCTTTTTCTCGCTTTATCTCGCGTTCCTACAGTTCTGGACGAGTCGGCGACCGCGCCCGGGATCGACGACGTTTACGGAAGGACGCCTGTAATTGGATGGTCCCACTTTATTGACGGTAGAATTAGCCGCCTCGAACGTGCTCCTCGAAGCACGAGACGCTCGGTGCGGTATTCCGGCCGCGATCCCGATTTCCGGTGAATTTCCGAGGACGTTGCGACTACCATTTTGGAATTTCCGTTTATGCGTGATGGATCTGTCAAAATCTGTTGCCACGCGCCCGTTCATCATGACAATAGCTCTCGTCTTCCTGAAATTATCGATAATAAAACATTATTTATATATTGCATTTTTACGATTATTATCTTAAAATAGATATGCCACACATGCGATATATGAGAAGATGTTTCTTCGGCATCGAGAATTTTACTTCCTATTTTGAAATTTGTGTTCAAGAAATATTTTACGTTGGTGTTACAGTGAGTGTTTACATAAAAAATAAAACACAATTGTTCTGTTCTTATATATAATTTACAGGAAACGCAAAAATTAATAATAGGTATTTATTCGTGTTATTTCTAAATTTTATCGAAATGGAGCGCAGTGATGCTTCTTCGTATTTAATAATCGTCATTTTCTTTTTATTAGACTCTTATATTTTGTTGTATATATATCTTATGATAATCGAGATTCATGTAATCAAGATTCATCAAAATTTCTTTTTTGATAAAGCAGAATATGTATTATAGACTTTCGGAATGAGAGAAGCCGGACAAACTATATTCGTATATAGACTCCTGCATACTCAGCCTCGAGTATGGTAATATCCGGTGGCACCTGATGGAAGTTCCTGTTTTTCCGAAGTCGCGCCCTATTAAAGTTTTCCTGTCTGCCTGTATGTCGGGAACAAGAGTGAGTTCCTGGAGCATGGACCACAGGATCGGATGGAATGCGGCAGGGTGAGCGAGATAGAAACAGAGCGCGCAGAACCGGATTGTAAATTAGAATCCCCATAAAGCGTAAACCAGAACGCTGTACGGGGGTTGCAAATGGCGCCGGAGTCTCAGGGGTGGTTTACTTTACGAAGGGTGCGAGTGGGAACGGCAGACACACAAACGTAGCCGGATAGATGGTTGCTCTCTCTCTCTCTCTCTCTCTCTCTCTCTCTCTCTCTCTCTCTTTCTCTCTCTCCATCTCTTTCTCTCTCTTTTTCTAACAATGCAGATTGTTAGTAGACATTCGGAACTTCTTCTACTGGCGGGTATTACTTCGCCTTCGAACTTTTGTCAATGCTTTCAAGCGGTCTAGCATTCACCATTTCGCTCTTTTCTTCCGATTTCTGCGACATGCGGCTTCTCCCTTATTTCTAGAACCATGTAACGATTGCGTATCGACTTTCTTACACGGACGCGTGCGCGCAGAACCGACAAATCCTGCGGAGTCCGCACATTTCTTCCGACTTCGTTCGTCATTTCCGTGGATTTCTTTCCTTCCTACGTGGATTTTTCTTTCTCCACAGTTTCGGATCGTTGGCTCCCGGCTCCTATCTCACAGCCGGGAATTTCTATTCAGCTGCATAGGAGAAATACGTAGGATCGACGGGAATTTAATTAGTCGAGAAAGGACGGACGGCATTGAAAGATTTCGACCGCGCACGCCAACGTATATGTGCACGTCCAAGCATGTGTGCGATGGAAAGATGTTCCTCTCGAGAGCAGACTACGAGGGTCGTAGGCTCGAGGGAAGTGCGATAAAAAGGAGCCGGTGTCATTCTTTTTTTTATACGAAACTCGATAAAAAGCGGAAACGCAATTCTCGTCGCAGAATAGTGGAACGATATGAGCTCTCGAGCCTCTTCATGGCGATAAAATAAAATGTGACATAGTCGTTCGATTTGTAATGTTATGGGTGTTAAATTACAGACCGTATGATGACAAAGGATAGTCGCCTTTTATGGCGAATAATAATGCGAAGTGCCAGTATACGTGACAATTTCTGAACGAAGAAGTGCGTTTAATGTCGATCTCCGACTGTTTCAAGATTTGTACTTTATTAGTCAGTTTATCCGTTTATAGTATATCATAAAAAGAAAGATTGGAGGAACGTCGACGATTTATAAAATAACCGATGAATATTTCTGTAGAAATTGTTTTTCTCACATTTTTACTTGTAACGCCGAGCACGTTTCAAAATCTTAATTAAATTATTGTTTCCTGATTTCTTTTTTTTACAAGTAATTCTTTCGTCCTTCAAAATTTATTATTGTGTTAAATTTTACAGAAGATAAACTTTTTGAAATGGGTTATGGGACAAAAATTATACAGGTATTGTTACAGTGTTGCTGTAATCTGATAGTGTATTTTACTTCATATATAAGGATTGATATATCGAATAGTCAAGACCATTGTTAATTCTGTTGTATAATACATGGAATGGCGGATGAACGGCCTCCAAGCCGGGTCGCAGTTATACCACAATGCAACTTCCGTTTGTCGCGATTGTCGCGAACCATCAATATATAAAGCTCATTGAATCACGTTCACCATTTCGAGATTGCAGTATTTACCCAACAATACAAAGGTCGCTTTAATCCGCGCCGTCATTTGCGCCCGAATTATGCCATTAACTCTCAAGCCAGTAGCCTGAAAAATCCGCAACAAAGAAATAAAATATTAAAGCATAATTTATTCATTATATTCTTGCTACTTCCTTTACAATAGGATAATCATAAACTATTAATTACAAAGTTTTTGATAACATGTGTGAAATAAATCTTTGGCTAGCAGAATAAGAGTTTTATAATACAAAGGAAATCTAAGTAATAAGAATATTTTAACTTATTTTCTGCCATAATTTTTTAAATTTAAAAAATTTTAATGCTTACCGATTTAATTAATTATTTTGTAGGAAACATTTAAGATTTCTTTACAAAAATTAGAAATTTAAGTAATTAGAAAAATCATATAGTATACATAACATTTTTTTACATATAATGATCTATTTCGATATACTATTGTTATTATTATCAAACATTAAATTTATGCTGCCAGTTGGTATATACGACGCTCGCGGCGCGTCTTGCCGTGCAATTCATCTGTTTCCGATGCATACACAGGCCGATATGGATGCCATTAGACGACGATGCGTGATGCTATCGGCCATGTAAACACGCGTGTGCGCACGTCGACGTGAATTATGTTCAATAAATCTCCGACAAGGACCCGTTGATTCGGATTTTCTTCAGGACGGCCTCGCCATTTTCTGGTCGACCACTTAAGGATTTACGACCGTTCGGATTTGCGCGCGAGATATTTATGCTCTTGTCGGGCTGTCGCAGTTAGCTACGCCGACAGCGCGCGCGCCGATGAGACTCGATCGCGACAATTCGATTCGGCTTTATCCACGGTTAATTCCAGGAAGTCTACGCTGCCGGATTGTAATTGAATCGTCACGCATCGTGTAAGGCCATTGATTACTTCCCGCAGATCCCCGAATTACCACGCGCACCGATCCCGATTGTCGCGCGATGCTTGTCACGCGTCTGACTGTTACTGCTATTAGTTGTTGGATTTACATGACTCCTACTTGACGATAAATCCCGAGAAAATAATCTAAAACAATTCTCAAATGAAAAAGTTTTTGAACCGTACAACAAAAATGAGTAAGAGATAAAATTTTAGCATGTGCAACTCTTATAATATGTGATTAGATAGAACAGAAGAGAAAGAAGGTGATAATGATATGGATCTTTGCTGATGACGTGGATTCTAATTAAAATTTTGTTATATTAACATCATCTCTTATAAAAAATTTTAAATTTTGTTTTTAGATAAGTGTTAAAGTGAAGCAATTGCCACCATGACTGGCGTAATCTTTTCGTCGACATTTTAACTGATGTTTATCTATTATGGGATATATATATCAACGTTTTTTTTATATAATTTTTTATGTGCAGGTTTAACGTGGTTTAAAGTTCAATAACTAACAAGTTTATACTTTAATTAATTCTTAAAGTGTTTATTATTCTCTTATTTTGAGTAGATAAAAAAGTTTGAATACAACTATATTAGATATCGCTGGAACATAATTAAATGTAAATTTTGTCAGTGGGTTCCTTAACAAGTAGATAAGCGTCAAGATTTTTAACGAGAAATAATATAAGATATTGCTTTTTATTAAAAATCTTTGTAGCTATTATTTTAAAATGATTTTAAGAAGTCCCTAAAGGGGACTTATTTGCGAAGAAATATTCGTGATTCATGAGGACATAATTGAGGCAAAAGTATTGCTAGAAAAATTAATTTATGGAAAGAAATTTTTGAATCTGATGATCTTAACTTATTCATAATTTTCTATGAATTCGAACTATTTGGATTTCATAAATAGACCTAAAGAAATCAGATTCTGTAAAAATTCTTGAAGGCTCCACTTTATCACATTCAAATATAATCACATCACAATAAATCATAATAAATCTTTTTATTTAAACAATTTTTCTGTAAATTATTTTAATGAGTTTAATGTGTTTTATATTAAATTGAATCAATAAGTTATTGTTTGAAGTATCATTCACTTGAATATAACTAAAAAATAAAGAGTTACATAAAAAGCAATCAAATGAGAATCCACCTTTTCTTCTAACATCATGGAATTGAACAGTTAGAATTAAAAGATATACAATTTTTTAAGTAAAATAAATACGAATAATAAATATCATTTACAAGAGGTCCACCACGTTGTGTTCCAATTACACGTGATTTTTCGTACATTTGAAGATATTTAATGGTTCTTCGCGTTGTAGTTACGCGTATAACATGATGCGAAATGTCGACTATACAAACACTTGTAAATTAAAATAATATATTTTTATGCTGTCCATGTCGGTGAAAATAGCGCGGCGCACGAAATGCGGGAGCCACTCGCGGCTTACATCGCGCCGTGCGCGTTTAATGCATATCGGAAAAATATGCGCGAGGTACTTGTCGGTTTTTATTTCGCTGTTATGAAAATTGCATTCTACGATGATATAGAACAGTACAATAACAATAAATAATGCGGATGCTCTGGATACAATAAATAATTTATGTGGCTTATGAACTTTTGTAAAGAAATAATTTATAGTGTATTCAAATCTAATAGCAATTATGTTATATAAAAATACTTGAAAAAAATTAATCTATTCCTTGTTCTAATGGTTGCTATATTTTACAATTCAGGTCTGTTCAAAATTTAATTCGCGAACTAAACGTTCCCACCTCTCCCTCATTTCGTTGAACGAGATAGAAAATAAAAAAGGATAAACGCTAGAGCAGCTAATCACTGACCAGAGCTTAGTATTTATTCTTTTTATTTTCTATCTCATTCAATAAGATGATGGAGAGAGGAGCATTTAGCTCGCAAGCTATAAAGTTTCGGATCTCTTTTACGTTATAAAGCCTGTACGACAGTAATAAATAATACGAACTAGAAATTAAATATCTATAACGGTCGATGCTGGATCTTTAATGCTTAAGTAATAAATAATTTATATCACGTGTGAGTAGTTTGACAGGAATTATAAAAGTTATGAACCTTTGTAACATTATTTTATGTTATAAATTTTGTATTATTTTATAATTTATTGGATTATAACTCATATCACTTGTTGTGATTGAAAGTTAAATAAAAATATTTGTATATGTGCGTGTATCTTTCAGTTAAATATCGGTATCTGATGGAATTGACTATTCCGAGATATCATACTGTTATTAATAACATTTTTGTTTCAATCAAACCAACGTAAATGACGTTGAAAAATACATCCATTTCTTGGTGCGATAGATAGAAAAAAACCTTTGCTTTGTGATCTGCGCACTCAATTAAATTTCGTAACAGTATTTCTCTGATTTGTACTGCATCGATGCACGCTATGACGAATGTCGCACGCAATATTAGAGTTATGAGTAATATCTGCTTTGATGCCACGTTTCTATGATCCCGTCGCCATTTTTCCCTGCGCTCTTTATTGAAAGGATAAAATTCTCATATTGCTACGATGCGTCGTGATTGCCCGGCGTCATTTCATTTTTCCAATAAACTCTGCACAGCCAAGAGACGATCACCCGGTCTTTCGTCCTCTTTCTCTTTCATCTTTTTCTCTTTTTCACGTCGCTCTTGGATTATAGCGGGAAGAAAGAGGAGAAAAAGAACGATAAGAAGAAAGAGAGATGCCAAAGAGAGGCTAAGAGGACGGAAGGAAGGAAGGAAGGAAGGAAGCGAGCACGAAGAAGGAGTGCCTGGTGAAGTGTCTCGGGGTCGGGGAGCGATAAGCAGATTATCCATCATGGAGCCTGTCAGATCGTATAGAGAACCTGCCGCGGGTGAAGAACTTGCCTTCCATCCTACTAACTTGTCATAATATTAATGTTCCCGCGTCTAAGCCGGCTATTTATAGGATAATCTAGGGATACGAGAACCGTTCACCGAAGCATCCCGCAAAATTGTTTTGCCTCTCGCACCCATCATAACCATCTGTCAGTTCCTCGCAGTTTCTTCAATTTCATTATTGTCGCAATGCCTTTCGTTTCGTCGTTCAATAACGTTTTATAACGAGATGTCGTTCATTGAGTCGTGATATTACTTTACACATAATTTTATCGGCCTTTGATGATGTAAAATACCGATTCACGACACTCCTACTCCTTTCTGAACGTAAATTGGAAGGATAAGATAATAAGAATAATGTGAGCCCCACTATTTCTTCTTCAGAAACAGAGACTGTGAGAGAGGATCCAATCCAAGTGGAGGAGGAGGGAGAGGGGAAGGGGAGGGGGGGGGGAGGTCCGGCAGCGAACGGTGGAGTCGGAAAAGCAGGAACAAATTCGTCCGTGAATTACTCGCCTTCCTGAATCCCCGCCGGCGGGTACCAACCTACCTGCAATAATTTATTTCCCGTGGAATTCGTTGCATTCTAACGGGGTGATAAATTAAGAGAGATTCAATTGTTTCAAGCGAGCGAGCCCGCGGGCGGTCTCCGTCGAGTCCGAGGACTTCGAGGGCAAGTATATAGGCAGACAGGTCGGCGAACGGGCAGGGATATCAGGGAGAATCGGGCGCAATGATCATTTCTTCCTGCTCTGTTCGCAAATTCGTCGAACGGCTTTACTCGCTCTTGAACACACGAATAAAAGAGGATGAGGGAAAGAAGAGAGGGGCAAACTCCTTTTTTCTGTATATAGCGTAACGTTGAAATTCTACGACGAAGAGCGGCCATTGTGTCGGCCAAGCCGATCGATATCGGCTTGTTACAGAAATCGTAATCCCGAGCGCGCACGCAAAAAGACGCGGCTTTTATTTTCAAATATAAAATAACACCATAATATCAGGCGGCGTGCAGGTAGCCGAGATAATAATCACCGCACGAGCGAGCGCGCACGAAAGCCGCGGTAATGCGCGGGGAAATATTATGGAAATATGGCACGTATTATTGGACGTATTTACCGATGTTCACCGGCGAACTGCCAATGGAAATCCGAAATGTCCAAAAATGCCTCTGATCTCGCGGAGGAACCTGATATCCGATGGATGGAACTACCACATAATGTATACATACACACATATATATATATATATATATATACACATACATATATATTTTATAGATTAAATGCTTTTGGTTGACGTGCAGGAATTTATGCGTGCAGCTGCCCTCTGTCAAGCACGTACAAATATACATATAATTATCAGTACTTTTCACTTTGACATATTTGTATCGGCATATTTTAATGTACATGTCAAATGCAATATATAAATACGCTCGTGATCAAACAGTAGCATTTCATGGTGCGCAAATGAGTGATATTACAAATAACATAACATTCCAGACTTTGTAGTAACCTCTGACGTACCGAATTTGTAGAAACTAAATTTGTAGAGCTCCACATGTTTTCCCATATATATAATACTATTTTTTTATTAACTTTCTGTCTGCAATCTGGATTTTTTAGTACAAGCGAAGTTTCACTCTTAAATTTCTTCGAAATTATAGGTGAAATCTGACATTCCCTTCTAAAAATCTTGTTAAAATATTATTTAGTAATGTAATAGAAATGTTGAAAAGTGTAATCCTAAATTTTTCTATATTTTTTGAAAACTTAGAGCAGCAAAAAACCTTAGGCTGAATGGAGGAAGTAAAAATATACACAGAAGATTAAGAAAATTTTCTAGGAAAAATGGAATTAAGAAACTTTAATATTTAAATGTTAATATATAGTATTTTTTAAATTTGATTCCTCTAATTTTTGTATATATTATGTGATATATTGTATGAAGAAAAGCTTTAGAGATAGCTTTTTATAAATATATCTTTGAAAAAGTAGAAGTTCTCTGTTTTCTTGAAGAAAAACTGTGTATACGAGAAAGAGCGCGCGCACGATGTAGACTATTAATATAATCAATCTCACGTCTACAAAATTTACTACTTTCACTTTAAACTTTTGGCTAACTTAAAATAGTATCTTCCTTCTTCTTTTTATATAAAAAATCGGTGTATATTATTATATTATCTGTAAAATTATCTCTTAAAGTTATTTTATCGAGTTATCTGTGACAATTTTAATACAAATTCAGTATCGACTTACGAAAATAGATAGATATTGATCTCGATTATCTGAATAAGGATTTATCATTCAACGTTGCACTGCGAATAAAGCAATCGAAACGCGACGAGAGTTTACGCCGGTGGAAGTCCGGAGTCTTGAGGACTCGAGGAATTCTCACAGTGTGGCGTAGAGGTTGGCGTTGGTGCTGTTTAATCGGGCTGGAAATCGTGTTAGACGATTGCGGGTGCTGCGCGTACCGCTGTGTCGCGCTTTGCATTCCCGATATAAATTGGGAGCAATTACGTCGTTTGAAGTGGGCCATTAAGCGCGGCAATACGGGCGAGAAGAAAATCGCCGTAAAAAGGACCAGCGAGGGCGAGAAAAGAGAACAGACACCTTTTCTCACCACTTTACCGAACACAAAGGATGGTAAATAAAGGACCTCGCAGAAAGAGGCGAGAACGAAAGTACAGAGAACGGCACCACCTCGCATGTGTGATGTGCAACGTGCACGCACGTGTGTGCGTCTGCTTACAGGATGTTTCATACAAAATAGTCGCGTATGTTCCTCCAGGTTCTTAAATATCTTCTTAAATTCATTATTAGATTTTTTCCGTATTATTTTAGCAAATTTTATGTATACAATTTATTTGTTACAATATTAATGTAGCAATTTGTATATAATTTCTTAAGTATAATTTATTATCACCAATAATTCCATTCTTGTCCAATATTATTTGAATTGGTGCTTGAAATATTTTATATAACACATACAGATAGGTCAGTGAATACATATGTACGCAAATGTGTATATCTTAAAGATCACTGAAAAAAATAAGTATAAAAGCGTTTGCTCGTTTCACGAATACCTGAAATCGTGTCGCTTTGCAACCGAGGTCGAGAATGCGCTACGACTGTGCAGGATAGACTGGAATTTTCAATATTGTGCCGGGGGATTGCCCTGATTAATGAGACGATATGGCTTCCGGAGACGTTGTTTGGTGCTGCATGCGGTAGTGCTGCGTGCGCACAATGAAAGCGTGCGGAAAGACACCGTCCAAATACCCTTGAGATCGATTCGCATACCGCACGCGATCTTTCGCAAAATATGCAGTTTGAAGCCACAATTAAAGGGGAAAGTGAGAGCAGCAAAAAGTGCAGGATGCAAGCTCAGGTTCGTTACAAAGAACTTTGAAATTATCCTTTTCTAGTCATTAAGAAAAGCTGTTTCCCCCCCCTCCCTTCTCTCTTTATTCTCCTTTTTTCCGTATTAATTAAAATTGCATTATTGAAACAGCACTAAATATTGTCAGTTAAGTCCTTTTTTTATTTTATTTTTATTTAGTGCACATGCGTTCTTTAGTTTTAATAATTTTTATAAACGGAAAATTCTAAAAGTATTTAGTAAGGGAACGTAAGTAAATAAGTATTATTATACAACTCGTTTAATTTTTAGAATAACTTTTTTTATGGAAAGATTTTCTTTTAAAAAAGAGAGAAGGAGGTAATTGTTTTTAGCTATTATACATTTTGTAAATGTTACATGCACACGAAAATAGCAATTTTGATGAAATATCTAAAAATAGAACTAGATGCAGATTTGAAAATAATTTTATCGAACTATCAAAATAATTATGTAGGAATATATATCAAGCATGATAAACAATGTAGCAAAAATTTTTGACATTCTAATAATTCTAGTAACCTGCAATTTGAGTTTCTACATAATTACTTTCACAGTCCAACAAAATTATTTTCAGATCTGTATTTAGCTAACTTTTAGAATTTCAGCAAAACCGTCCGTGGATATATATATATATATATATATATATATATATATATGTTAGTAGTATACAGCTCCATGTTGATGCATGTACATGTACAACAAATACATTCAACAATTTTATTGCAACGATCTGATATGATGTGGAAATGAAATTTCATTTTTGTCGTGAAACTCAGGTGAATGCATTACTATGGCTGCGTTCGGTTTCGCTCACACGTTTTAAATATTTGTGATCATATCGTGCATTAAATATAAAACAAGAATAGAAGTAATGAAAATGTCAAAAACTGAGCACACAATCTTCATATAAAAGATGTATTTTTGTCATTATAAGTATCAGAAGAATAAAACGAAAGATAATACCGATTATTTGCTTTGATGTACAAAGGAAAAATGGTTTATAGTGTTATTACGTGCGTCACTTAGAGCGAATAACGCGATGCAACGAGTTTGTTCGAACGTCACGAACGAGCGAAATTATTATATTCGCGTCATGCAGTAAATTCTTTCGACACGTATGTATATATATATATATATATATATATATATATATATATATATATATATGTAGCAAACGTGTGCATTTTATGCACCATTTTATATTGCAACGTTATGACACAACACATTGATCCAGAATTTTATTCCTCTCGCGGAATTCAAGCGAGTGTGTTAGATTTTGCAACTGCATTTTAATTATTGTTTGTGATAATAAATAATGTAATTGTACAATTAAATTACATAATAGGCACATGACAATTTTGAAAAGTTAATATTTGGGAAATATATCGAGAAGAATTATCTCGATAATAAATGGTAAATATCGTTTATCATTAGCAATGCCAATTTGTAATTTGTAAATAATTACCCACCGGCGAATATGATGATCAAATGATTTATGCAATGTGAGGACGCTCGTCGAAATCTGTGGTGTATCAATACTGATTGTTAATTCAACAAATAGCGCTAGGATAATAGAGATCCATTATACAGCGCAATTCGCGATTTTGAAATGTAGCGATGCCCTCGTTTAATCTCGACCGTTCATTTTTTATGACAAAGTTGAAACGAAAAACGAATCGAAATGGATTGCCTTTGTGTCTGAACATAACGTAGCCCTGATGAAAGACCCACTTTTCGGTATTTTATAGAAGGAATCGGCTGACCTGACAAAATTGCTTCGATTACTGAAGAACCCAATATTGAACAATCTGACGCATTTTAACATTTAAACGTATTGATAACTGGACAATATGTTTGAAAAAGATCTTACGAAAATTGATTATTGATTGAATTGTTTGATTTATTAACTTATATACATGTGAATTCTACATTGAATTATATGAACGAAAAGAAAGAAAAGAATTAATTCGTTATAAAGCAACATCAGTGAAGAAGAAGAAAAAGAAAAGAGCAACATCAGTGCAACACATTTATAATATTGATATAATACGTTTTGCAAATTACATATTTATTATAACAAATAAATAATAACTAAAAAAAATTGCTATACAAGTTCATACACGAAATTGAGAATTGCAGATATTTTTATAGAAGGTTTAGATGTGATTTTGAAAAACGCCCCAGAAGGATGAGGCAAGAGGCTCTGGAATTTACCATCCTCCTTCTCTTCTCGGAACGGGAATATCTAGCCGTATTCCTAGTTGGGAATATCGGCGAACGGTAAAAGAGGAGCTTTCCGCAGGAGAATTCTCCGATACGAATGCCTGCGGGAGAAAGAGAGGAGAGAAGCGCCCAGTGCCTCGTTTAATTCGCAGCAAATGGTGTTAGTGTGCGCGGCCAGAGAAGGCAACCTGTTAGGGAGAGGTCCAAAGAGAGTATAAAGAAAAAGAGAGGAAATCGGAGAAAAGGGGAGAGAGGGAGAAAGAGAGAAATATCTGCGATCTGTGAGATTGATTCGTGATAAATTCGAAGGGTGTAATGTTGTTTACGTCGACGTAACTGGCCGATATTTCTCTCGATATCTTCCTTCTTTCTTTCTTTCTTTCATTTCTTTCTTTCATCGATGTCAAAATCCAACAACGTTTCCGTTAATCTATTACGTCTGATGTTGTTTGGATGATTTATATATATATATATATATATATATAATATATATAATATATATATAATATATTTTTCATAAAATTAGATTATTTGATAGCTACAATAAAAATAATAAAGTTATTATAAGGGAGATGCAAGATTAATTTGTTTTCTGTCTTTCTGCTCATATATTTTCCGAAATTGTTGAAATTATTATTAATTTCAAATCTAAATTTGAAATATAAGTTATATGAAGAAATATAAATAATATGGAAATTTGAAATATAAATAATATGGTATTAAATCATGATGAATAAAACAAGTCTCTCAGCAATATAAGATATTTTATTTTATTTCGACAATAATATTTATCTTAAAAGCGAAAAGAGATCAGTATAATCAATTGCAACCATACAAAATAATATTTTATATTATTTGATATTTTATATTTAATATTATTTTTTATATTAAAAATTCCATTTTAATACTTCATTTCTGTAATAAACGTGTATTATTGATGAAAATTCGGTACTTCTTAAATTGTTTAATTAATTTCAAATTCAGTGCTTTTATTTCAGTCAAATAAGAATATATCAAATTTTAATTCATGTACCTTTATTATAGATACCATGATATCTTTATTATAGAAGTGAATTATTAGAATAAAATTTTAATATGAATTATTCATTACTATTCATATTAATAATTTGCATTAAATTTTACGTTAATAATGATCAATTATTCATATGAAAAATTACTCTAATTACTTCGAACTTTAATTTTCAAATAATTCTAAATAAATTTATAAATTTTATTAAAAAATTACAAAAAATGATTTACAGCAGATAATCATATATAATTAAAATACTTTTGATTTATCCATTGCGTCTATTAAACAACAATTTATTTATTTCTCAAGATTCTAATAATAGTTTTCTTGGAAGAAAGTCTTCTATATACATCGTTTCTCTTAGAGGTTTCTTAAAGCTCTAAGCTCATTGCTAGTATCGAATATCCTACACTGTGTGCTTTCAACACGTTGTGTTATTTCTAGCGATGAGTTGTGTGTGCGCTTTTTAGGATTCAGCCCCGCGTTCGCGTCGCACCGACTCGTGCGCCAATTATATCCGGTTCATCGAGAGTAATTCCGGCCGCAGCCTCGCGCGCACGTATATGCGCGCGAGCGAACGCGCGTTCGTGCGCGGGTAATACCGTCACGTATTACTCTATGTACGGGCGGAGTTGCCCGAAGGGACGACACGTTAATTTGTCTCTTGTCTCCTTGCCTGCGTACCACGAACCTGATGCGATGCGACGCGACGCGTCGCATCGCATCATATCTCGGTGAGCAATTTTCGATGACGTCGTTGGATGCGACATGCGTGAAAGCAAAAAATTATCGATAGATCATTAGCTAAATTCTGGCCAATTTCGATTAATTATTTCGACCGGTCGAAATGTAATTGGAAGCTTGACTGTTGCGATCAAATTAATCTTGCATCTATCTATTATACCCATTAAGGCTAAATTTGTTCTCGAATGTATATTAGGTGTGGAAAAAGTTCGTGGCGTTTTTTAATGCCATCTAAAAACGCCACGAACTTTTTCCCACACCTAATATTTACATTATTTATTTATTAAATAGAATGGATATCAAATTTTTATATATTACATATTACAAAATCATTTATATAATTAAATTTATGAATTCTCTCTCTTCTATTTTTATACTTTCTTATCTTTCCACTGTTCTATTGATTTTTCTGTTAATATATCTGTAGGTTAATAATAAAGTAAAACATAATATAAACATAATATAAAAATTATAGTTTTAGTTATTTTATGTAAAAATTTTTATTTTAGTAATTTTATGTAGGATAAG
>Ga0157364_1000225_pt1 | contig 32166 bp, 19 predicted proteins | sample AttsexASBM2_FD_111476 | JGI IMG/M metagenome (GOLD analysis project Ga0157364, IMG submission 111476) | Fungus gardens microbial communities from leaf cutter ant in Ribeirão Preto, State of São Paulo, Brazil - Atta sexdens ASBM2 | ecosystem: Host-associated > Fungi > Mycelium > Unclassified ...
ACACACACACACACACAAAAGCAGGCACACCACCATCATATATATATATATCTGTGAATTAGTGTTTACATGTCATATTTAAGAAAAATATTATATATTGATAATTAATAATATATTTATCTACAATATACACGTAAGAATGTTAAGAATGTTTTATATATATATATATATATATATATATATAAATATATATATGTCACACAGTCAAGTGTAACTCACTAAATGTATACATTTATTAAAGTTAATACTTTGACTATGACACATATATTTTATACAAAAATGTAAAAACTCTTTTATTCCCTTTTAATAATACAAAACAAATAACATAACATGACATCTAATTAATAATACAAAGCTTTAATTTGTGCTACTAAATGACAAAAATAAAACATGAATAATATGAAACAAAAACCAACCTATTCTAGATAGCGTAAATTTTATATTATCCAACATTTATGTTATTACAAACCAGGAAGAAACTGAAAGATAAAAGAAAATAACAGATGTCATAAAATTAGATATTATTGATCAGTGAATATTTTTTAATTTCTTAAAAGCAATAAAAATATAATAAAATAAACAAGATTAATAATAAAAATCTATTAAACTACATTATGTATTTGCTACCGTGCATGATAAATTATTTTGAAGAATCGGCGAATCAATATGTAAATAATTGCACATCTCTATACTTAATATCTAAATACAGTTGAAGGAATCCTATGAATCCATACATGCTACCGTTACATAATATCGTGTATATGCGTGAAATATACCAGACAATTATAACAATGCAAAAGAAAAGACAGTGCTCTTTGACTGGTATACTTCCATGGAATTATCACAAGATACGATATCAACATCTAGCATCCAGACTGGGTGAAAAAGACTGAAACTATGAATATTTGGGTTAAACCTAAGTTTCATTTTTGGGGAGTTAGGGGCTGGTCGAACTCCGCGAGGCGGACTCAATGTTAATGCTGCATGTATAGAATGAGCCGGTAGACGCCATCTTGGAATTGCATAATTTGAATGTACTCCCACAGGTGTACAGGGTCCTGGGGCACAAAGAGGATTCTTTTCCACTTGGAGAGCGCTCATGACCAAAGCTGCCCTGTTATGGTATCTGAAAGATATTGGCTGTCGACTTAGCACCAGACCTGATACAGTGCTAATTTATGAAAATAGACAGGGGAGCTCAATTTTAATCAAAAAAACTTAAAAAATTAACTTTTTTGTACGCGTAATAGTTTTTGTTCATGTTAATATTTAATATTAATGTTTGTATAAAAATATTAAAAAGTGTAAATACTAAACTTCAGATGAAAAATTTTGGTAATAAATTTGCGTGCTAAAAAACTTACTTCTTTAATAAAAGACGAATATGTGTATCCGAAACTGTCGGAAATACAGCGTTGATCTTCGCCACTTGTGACTCAGAGTCGGAATTTTGAGTAAAACTTGTCTCGGTATTTCTCACTGGAGTCGGAGATCCTAAAGTCAAGTCACCTAATCGAGTTGTCATCATACTGGTCGATTTCAACGACATTGGCGTTTTCAGCTCCTGCACATACACATGTCTGTCTATATAACAATTACAAAACTTTTGTGTATGCAAGTGTATATGTATGTATGTACATATGTGTACTGGCATATCGTGATAACTAACTTGATGAAAGCAGGCATGATTCATGAGGATGACTTTCAATATAAATGTTTACTTACCTGTGCACTGGGAGGTAAGAATGCTAGTTGTGGATTATGATAAGGGGACGGTGTTGGATAAATTTGTGGAACTCTGTGAGCACCTGTATAATTTAAGTGCCCACCACTTCCGCTTCCTCCAGTCTATTTATTTGTAGTATCGTGTGCGTTATCCAAATGCAGCGTGTGCATATCACAAGAATATATACATATACAGTATCATACATATACAGTATCATACACGCACACGCATGCGAACGCGCACACGCAGCATATGTTTCAAATGGAAATTAGAATATCTCTTCTTGTACACATAAATAACATAAACACATGAATATAATCTCAAGTACGACGTTTTGGATAAAATATTTTAGTTCTTAAATAATATCATATTTTTAGATTGTTAATACCGATATGTTTAATTCATTTCAATTTAATGAAATAAGAAAGAATATTTAAAAATTTTCTTTCTTATTTTATCAAAATTATCTTCATTATTCGAGCGATATAATATGAAAGAATATTTATTTTAAATAAAAATATTTCTTTGTAACATCATTTATGTTTCATGATTATATTAAATCATTAAAAATAAGTATGTTACATATAATCATGATAGATGTACATATTTTGTAACTAATTTATTTTAAAATCAAAAGTTTCTTGATGTCGAATATAATGCAAGAGAGTAAAAATTATTTCATTCAACGCTTACAAACAGTAGTATTTCACTTTATATAAAATATTATCAAAATTAAATTGTAAAAGCGTTAAATTAAACATCTAATTAATATGTAATATGATTTATATATGTAATATTTAATTATCTTTAATAAAGTAATTATTAAAAATTAAATGTTATCTCAATATAAAAAATATATACATTCCGTCTGTATTTATATTCAATTTGTTCTTTCGGAAAAATTATTTACATAATTATTTACATATGAGTTCTTCTTTTATATAATATTCTTTTATATAATTATAGAATATATCTTTAATAAATATACTAATTAGAAAACATTGTCATGTGTAGACTAAGTTCGTCTTATTTGCTGTTAATATTGACACTCATAAACATCATGTACTATCATCAATTATTATATTATTCATACATACATAAAATTTGGATACGCTAATGTCAACTGCGATGTGCTCTTAGTTGCCTCTAATTGTGTTTTTTATTTCTATCTTTCTTTTTTGTCTTCCATTCATTAGTATCTGAATTAGTAATATTGTATTTGCCTTAGCTCAAAGTGCACATCACATTTCTATTATATTATTTCTTTTAAGGAATTAAATTACCTTGACATCATCAAACATAAAAATCATAAATAACTTTGTGAATTTTTTTTTATAAAACGATGGAATAAAAAGTTTGTTTTAAGGTTCTTACAATTCTTATAGTAATTGTATTATAGTATATAATACAATTCTTTAAGAATAAAATCGTTTTAAATAAATTAATTTTTTCTTTGATAAAAGGGCAACGGAGCTGTTTTGTTGACTGATTCCAAAAGTTACCTAATTTTTCGATTATCAAAGTGGTCTAATTTCTTAATAAAATGAATATAAACGAAAAATAATTACGTATTTAGTAGAAAATTATGATGTTATTGATTTACGAAAATGCTTCAAAATTTACTGAGTTAAGCAATGATATAAATATTTTAGTGTGCAAAAGCGAGCAAGACGAACTTGGCCATAATGTGCTAGGAAACACTCAAACACTTTTAAAAAAAATATTTAATGCTTAAAAAAATGTTCACATTGTAATTTATTTAAATATACCGTGTGTCATAATATATAAATATCAGAGTTACATATATGTATATTAGAAGAAAATTAAAAGAAATCTGACGATGTATACAATATTCAAACAATCAAACATCATACATAAATACGATAAAAACATTCAATGATATAATGATATGTATAAATATTCAAATGATGTTAAATGATTAATTATCAACATAAACTTCTTTTAGCATAATAAGGTATTAACCTTGATATTTTTTTAACATGATAAAATATAAATCTTGATATGAACCTTAACCTTTAATTATTAAACTTTTTTCTTTATTAATAATCAAGACGGCGGAATTTTTATCAATAATGTATCCAAAGAAAATAGAAGCGAGTTCAAATAAAATAAAATTACAAATTATAAAGTACAGTAATAAAGGGATGAAATTGTATGATAGAAAGAAGCAAACCCATCATTATTATTTTAACTGCCGCACAAATTTTTTGTAATCGGTCTTTTAATTAACGTGTCGTACTATTATTTTTTTTATGATGCAATTTTAAGTACACTTTTCAAAATAAATTTTTCAAAATGTTTTTAAATAAAAATCTTCGACATAGTCTTCAAACATCTTGCACGAAATGCTAGAGATCCGAGTTCGACTCCCGGCCAAAGTCTTATTTTTAATCTTATATGATCATTTTAAATATAAATACATATTTAGATATTTAGATATTTTGAAGAAAAACTTTTTTGAAACAATTTAAGAAGACTTGTTAAATTTTGTTTCTAAACATAAGTACACTATCTAAAGATAAGTACACTTTTTTGTACAAGTATATTTATACAATGTACTTCCAGAAACATTACAAAATTTTCAAATTTCAAACAAATCACACATTTATAATTAGATATTAAATAAGAGCAGAAAATTAAATAAATTTATTGTAATTAATTCCAAGGACCAAACACTTCAAAAATATGTATTTATATCTTGGTTTATACTGGATATTCTTTGAAAAAAAATCTGACAAATACAAATATCTAATTGTAAGCACAAAAATAAAAAAATATAACAATCATTTCATTATGAGAACTTATCAAAGTCTATATAATAATGTATTAATTCTTCATGTCATCAAGATAATATAAATATGAATGTAAATTTGACCTAAGGATGGTATATATGGATTATAAATAATGGTCATTTGATAGAGTGACCATTGTAAATATTCAGCACATTGACAGTGTAAATTGAAAACATGGAGGAGAATTTGAGACTCATGGATGTTTAATTGAAATAGAAGTAGGATCTTTCATAACATTTTAATTGTTTTAATTATTAGATCGATTCTCAGGGCCATTTCTTTCACTTTTATATTTAATTAAAATAAATGTATTATTCAATAAATGATGAAAAAAATATTTTAAAAATATTATAATTAGCTTAAAAAACTATGTAACTTAAAATATAATGTACCACTTTTTAAGCATTTAACATTTGATTCAGAATGTAAACTTTTACGACTTATAGTTACATATACAATGACATATATAAATTCAACTATTACAACTGACCTGCATAGGAATGTCTTGAGAAGTAGTAGTAGTAGCCGAACTCAGTGCCACTGAATTCTGAGACTGTATATACTGAGAATACTGCCAATATCTCACTCTTGGATCTTCCCATGTTGTAGTTCGATTGAAATGATTTATGAAATATCTGAAGATCACCATTAACAATTATAAGTATCTAATCCATTGTTTCAAAAAAATATTACATACATCGATTTTCTATATATTTTTATAGAACTCTCAATGCGTTAATCATAAATGTCTAATTAAAATTTTATTAAGTACAAAATACATCTCTCGATTAATACATGTAGAATATTATCTATTGTCGCATTATCTTTTTCATTACTTTTTGACAATTTGATCATATACTTATTTCAAGAATCGTAAAGAGAATTATCGAAAATCAAGTACTTACGACTGTTTCGCATAATATAAATTTATTGATATAGGAAAATTTCGATTTTTGGAATTCTATTAGTAAGCTGTTTATTTTTAATGAAAAGAATAAAAAGATAATTTCTAAAGTGCACTTTACGTACGGGCGACCGCTGCGAATATCGTATCTGCATTCCCAGCCAGGAGGTAATTGACTCCTATCACTCTGTTCTGCCATTTTTCTGCGCCGTATTCTCGTGTTCTTTCAATTGTAACAAATTATTACGTAGATTATCTCTTCTCAAATCAGCTACTAGTTTGATACTAACTACTGTCGAAACCACAGTCCACAAACATCTATATAAATCCCACAGGCTTCTATCTAAATATTACACTAGACTGATAACTCCCTAAATTTCCATACGTGAAAATGCTACCTGCGCAAATTAGATGCGTGGAATAAGACCGTCACGAGACCGCACGTATAGAAAAGAGATGTTATATGATAATAAAAGAGGAGAGCGGCGACTTGCCACAGTTCAATTGCACACACCACTCACATCGCTTTGTTCCTAGTAATTTTTCATTGCTTCATGAGATTATATTATTTTAAATTAGTCAATTGGTGATGGTAAACAATTGATATATACTCGTTAAAGAGCTATGCAACGGCGTTATAATGAATATTTTCCAGAGAATACTTTCCAAGATACACAGATAACACACAGATGACACATTCGACCCGAGCAAATTTGTACCAACCTAGGTTGGATAACATTATAAGATTTCCTATTGATGGAATATGTAACGTCAACCAATAGAACATATCCAACCCAAATGGGAGCAAATCCGCTCGGGTCGAAAACGCTAATGCCTGTTTTACAATGGAAGTCGTAAAAAATTGGCCAATCACAATTAAGTGAAAAGAATAATCGATTAGGATTAATTTTAGGATTAAGGTTTTAGAATTAAGGTTAATTTTTACGGTTGACCGTTTACGACCTATTGTACAATAGAAAAAGTCTAACAGTGAATCATTATATCCTTGTTGTTTGCTAATGTTAAATGAAGATGACGTGATCTTTGTGTCACACTGTGTTGCTGGAAAGCATCAAATAATAATGAAATTTGCGTTTAGAGTTACAAAATAGACCTGCAGCCTCTCTATGGCTGCGGTCGATTTGGACGCTTTTAGCACTTTTCTATTCTTATTCTACATCTAATGAACGATAAAGGGTGTATTTAGGGAGACATTATTCACGCTATGGACGCAAACGCTACCAACGCTGTTCTTGGAGCGCGATAGCATTAGCAAGCTCCATGAACAATCCTAACGTAGCTAGCGTTGATAGTTTAACCAGAGAGATATACTCGTCGAGGTCAAGGGGATTTTGTTTTCAATCACTAACTTTTTTCTATAATTAAAATTTTCAAGGTTTTGTTAAAGTATTTATAACGTAAATTTTTTGTTTTCTCGTAGTGAATAACAGAACTCAATCTCAATTGCAATCTCTATGATAGCTTGCCATTAGGTCGGAGTGAACAATGTAAATTGGATCAAAAAATTAATAGTTACATTAAGTAAATAATCAGATAAAAGAAAGAATCCTTGAGTATCCATTGTCGATTTCAGAAGAAGAAGCGTTTACATTTAATAAGGATCTTAAGCATCTGCAGCGGAATACTCTGCAATAATAACTTTTTTCCGTACATGGGAATTAAAAATTGCCAGTAACAAGATATCTCAGAATTTCACATTTATAATAAAATCAAATACACAAATTGAACTTCGCAGAAACTTTGAAAAGTTAAAGATGATACACAAGCAAGAATTACGTTCACTCCAGCCTAGTGGCAAGCCATCAGCAAAGATTAAAATTGAGATTGCATTCATTATGATAAAATTTGAAATTTACACATTACGTATATATGTTTACTCTATAAAATTCTAAGAGAAAAAAGTTTCGTGCCACTCGAGAACAAAATACCTTCAAACATTAATCTACTTTGATGAATGTTAAACGCTACCAACGCTACGCTAGAGTCGCTTACGGATCTGTAAACGCTAAAGGGCTCCGCACAATAAAAGAAATAGGAAACAGAAAATAAGAACTTATCAGAAATCGTGTATTCTGATTTCTGGGAGCTTATTAAGGCCATTCCACACAAACTTGCATAACCGCGTAATCATATGCATAAAGAAATCCAATCATATTTCTGTCATAAAGACAAACATAAAATACGGATGATTTTCTTTATGCACGTTTATGCGGCTATGCAAGTTGTGTGAAATGGTCCTAACAATTCTTAAAACGAGATGAAAATTACGAAAATGATCGAATTTACTAGAATTTTTATAACTTTATTGGTGACAACACTTAGTGAATTTGCTCATTATTATAATTTTCACTTTGTTAAAAGATCATAATAAGAATTGTAAACCCTCCTAATGGATTAAAATCGTTATTCTTTATTCTTTCTATTGTACGCAGAGCCTCAACTATTTTTGAGTTATCGGAGGCATCCAAGGTCAAATAATCGCGGTAACATGGCGTATGTTTCCTAAAAAAAACTCTTAAAGATATCTTAAAGATATCTTATTTTATGTGTCGATTTTAGAAATTTTGCTCATTTATTAAAATAAAATTGTGAAAATTACAAAATGGTAGAGATACTTTTCGTTTCGACTCAGTTTAATCCGCTTTACTATTCCTCTTGCCCACGAGCGATATATAAAAAAATTTGAAACATTGTATATACACAATATTTACATACATGAAGACTCATATTCAGAACACGCTTATAACGATATTAGCGCACTAAAAACGGAGAACGTAGACTCTTGCATAACATAATACATAAGACATAAGAAAATCAATCAATCAAAGTCCTTTATTTCATAGAAAGGAAGGAAATAAAGGATTTTGATTGTTCATTTTTTTATGCATTATGTTAAGCGTTATGCAAGAGTCTGCTTCCTGTTTAACACACTATACTTTATGTTACGCATATTATAGAAATTCGGAAATAAAAGGCCGCAGCACAGACTTTTGCATAACACATAGTGCATAAGCAAATCAATTAATCAGAATCTTCCCTTTCTTTCTATACCATGGAAAAGAAGGATTTCGATTGATTGATTCTTATATGCACTATGCATTATGCAAGAGTTTATGCCACGGCCAAAAGGTTGCGGTCGATTTGAATGCTTTCAGTACTTTTCAGTCTTTTTATTTTATTTTCATTTATTCTATTTTTATTTTCGTCTAATGAACGATAAAGACAAAATGATGGTTACAAGTGCTTAAAGAATGCGTGAGCGTCCAAATCGACTGCAGCTAAAAGCGCGTTCTGAATACAGACCGATGTATGCAGTTGCACTACCACTTCAATACTCAAATTCACTTTTCTGTAAAAGATGAACGTGATATGTGTTCTGCATAAAACAAATCTACCTGATATTATGAATTTTTAATATTTTTACCTTTTTAATACTCGCATGTATCGTATTTATACATCATTTATATAAAAATATTTGAAAACTGTAGTTTTCATAGAAACGAGCAACCGGATATTGTAATTAATGTAATTAAATAAAATACGCGCAAGGACACGGGATGCTTGTAATGATACTATACACATACCCATTATTATTTTAAAATCAATTGAAAGAACTCTTGTAAAAACATGTAAAGTAGTCTCGTAAATAACTCTCAGAAAAAAATCATAAAGCGATCTGCCTTAATAGATGTTTATAACAACAGATTCATTTCTATGGAAAAAACATATATATTATGTTCATTTTTTACAAAGAAATCGACAAATCTGGGGAATTTTAAAATTGATGAACGGTAGTGTACATGTATGCAAGTATATATTTTAATTATGTACATATTTTTAATATAAATTGAACTTTACAACTATCATAATTGATTAAAATTTATAATTATTTATTAATCTTTAATGTATAAATTGAGAAAATTACACAATCCCCTTTCATTCAAAAAGATTCTTTTATATTTAAAAAAAATATAAACAGAAAATATAACAATTTTTGTATAATATCTTATTAACTTGTATATATGATTAGAAAACCTAATATTTATGGTGTTATAAATAATTATTTTAATGATGTAATTACTTAAACGCTGGAAGTATATTCAAAAGTATATATCTAAGTAAATGTTGAGATAATTATCACATTCTATTTTACAGTACCTTTCTTGCTTTTATCATTACCATACATAGCATCCAAAAATAAACCTAAAAATACTATAAGTGTACTCAACCATTGCCTAAGAGAAAGATTATTTCCAAAAATTAATATAGAGCCTAAAACAGTAAAAAATTTCCTAGTAGTGGTTATAATTGAACATGGCAATGGACCAAATTCAGCTACAGTTAGAAATATAAAATATTGTCCAAATGCTCCAGCCATAGAAAATGTCGTTATATGCCATATGGTGGAAGGATATCTTTGTAGGAAACGAATAAATTCAAAAAGTTCTCCAGAAATAAAAATCACTGTGCTACTAAAGATAACAGACCAAAAGTTCATATTGAGCATCATGTGTCCTGACTTTGAGTTATGTTCAGCTCTCATTCGTTCCTGCACTGCACTTGTTAATCCATCCATCGTTAACGATAATAGTAATAACAATTCTCCAACTGATAATTGTGACTCTGCTTGCTTTTTAGAAACATTACCATCCTTATACATAAACAATGCAACTCCAATGACAATCAAGAAAATAAATATGTACTTTCTAATTGGATATATCTGTAAAGAAAAAGTGATAATTAAAAATGATATTAAAGATAGCAAAAAATTCAATGTATAAAACTATGTTGATAAATAGACTTATTAAATTACCTTTTTTCCTAGCAATACACCTAATACCATTACAGGTATAGGCTTGCCAGCTTTACCAATCACCTGTGTTGGATAATTAACAAACTGTAATGCCATGTTACTGCACACCATAGCAAGAAGATATGTTAGGGCAGACAACGAATAATATACAGTTCTTGTAGTATCCTCGTCTTGTTTCATCACAGTCAGCAAAATCATTTTAGCAAATATGTAATTCACCAGACACTGGATGAAAACCAGTGCAAACATGTATGTAAATTTTTCCCGATTCTCCCCATCACCATATTGTCCACGTGTGATTTTCTCTTGTAACATACCAAAATAGAAATAGCACACAAATATGCCGGTCGAACATATGAACAATTTAGTATATTTGTTAGTAGTAGCCATTTTTCAATAGATATAATATTGTAAAACCACATAAAAAAAAGTCTGTCTTTTCATGTGTCACTCGCGTTATTTCAATCAAGGCAAATCAAAGGATCCGAACTAGAGACCCTTTAAACTTTAAACTTTTCATGTAGCCGAGTTTCGCTGACGAAATTCTCCCACCTCGCCGAAAACGAAGCAGCGTTCAAATTAAACCACAGATTTCTTATTACATTAGACTGCTAACTCCGTTCCTTTAACTGTTAGCAAAAATTTGCCAAAGTATATACGCATGCTCAAACTAAGATCCACGCCAATCCAATCAACAAAGAGATATACGACATCTTGATCACAGAGAAGTATAAAACATCTTGAATCAATCACGGAGAGGCTAGTAGAATTGACATAAATAGAGTGGAGCCAATACATGTGTCTAATACTGATTGGCTACGCCGTTTATAGGTTAACTGTTAAGTCCGATGTTCACGATGCTAGAAATCGGTCCGAGATCTCGATAGATAGAGAAAAAATTAACAAATCATATTTGAACAATTGATAACATGACCATTGCAATTGGTCAATTCTTTCTTCATCTGAGATTTCGGACCGATTTTTAGCATCGTGAACACAAGGCTTTAGTTAGAAAAAAATCACATTAGAGTTACGTTCCAAAATCTCTTCGAGAAAGATTTTACTCTATATGCTGTAGTATACTTCACGTATATACTATATTATAACATGTTAGCGCGTTAACATGCTATAATTTACGTTACGCATAGAATTTCAGAGATAAAAGCGCGTTCTGAATACAGACCCTAATCTCTTCTTTTTCTAGGATACATTCCAAAACTTCCTCTCTGAGAAAAATTTTACTCGAAATATATAGTACACGTGACATATACTACAGCATATAGAGTAAAATCTTCCTCGAAGAAGTTTTGGAACGTAGCTCTAGGTATATAAGCCAGCAGCCATGATTAAAGGTACCTTTTCATGCTGATGCTCGACGTTCATTTTCAGCATCAAAATAAGGTGAAAATCACATGGTGCGGAAAAGGGCTGCAGAATAAAAAATACATATATAGAAGAAGAAAAATTCTTTTTTTGAATTCCTCTGCTTGGTATATTCTTTTAGATCATCCAATAGCAGCGATTTGAGTCTTCTGATTCGCGACCATTATCGCCTCGCTGATTGGCTGCCGCTTGCTGCGCCGACTGAACTAGACATAAGACTAAAATTTAACCTTTAACCTAACCTTTAATTTACCTAGACTTACTTTATTATAAAAGCACGAGAAAACAGTGTAATACATGTTAATACATATCAATACGTCAGAGAATTTTCTGTCAAAGTATTGTGTGGAGCGACAGGAGACATTATAATTCGCCTTCATCCGAAGGCATCTTTTAATAAATATGATACTTCGATATTATATTCGAAGAGTTTAAATTAATTATAATCTTGTAGTACACTAAGCTTCAATTACTCGCCTTGTGCTGATCATACCTTTAAGTAAATTACACAAAAGTTTACATCGAACATCGATTCATCGCAAACGAAATCAATTTTAATTGTTACTCGTAAACAGACTGCTCAAAGACAAAACAAAAATGACAATATTGAAGCAATATTACTAACGTCATATCTGTGTGTCATCTTTAAAAGGAATATTTTATTAAAAAATTTCAATGGAGGTAAGATTTAATTGTCAGTACAACTTATTCAACTCCCCAATATTTTTTATTTATGACACATTAAATTATACTTTGTTTGCATCGCTCACATACTTTTTCTATAAATAATATGTAAATGTATCTCAGTGCCTGTCTTCTGAAATTCCACTTATTCTGTCTATCATAAGACTTTTACTTACAATTTTTTCCTAGAGTAAAATTAACTAAAAATTTTTATTTTTAATAAACTAATGAATTTTTTCAGCTTGGTTTGTCAAAATAGGATACACGATTATGATATAATTCCGACACAATTGTGATAATCGTGATTGTATTTCAGATACAATATTTCTTTTCGCATAACACATTTATTTCTGATTGACAAAGATGATTGTTAAAAATAAATCCTGTCGATTGGTAAGTAATGAATGCATTTCTAAACTATAGATTACGGAAATTTAAACTTCTGTACCTTTTAATTTTGTTAATAATATGATTTATATGATTTAATTATGCAGTCACATGAATGTGTAATTGAACATTAATCTTACAATTTATGCAGAAAGCAGAGTAATCAATTTTAGTAGAAATTTTACTTTTATTATATACAATTTGAAATTTTACTTTCATTATATACAATTTGTTAATTTGTTTATTCTTTGAACTATGCTACTGTATATAATATATAATATATAATATATAATATATAATTATATGCTTTATTCCAAATCTAAGTTCACATAATATTTACAATAATCTGTGTAAAGTTCGATATACAAGGTGCAATAAAGTTTAAGTTTCCAGATATAAATAGATGTAAAGAGATTTAAAATAACTACTTTTTTTACTAATTTTTTTAATAATCATTTTTTTATTTTTTTTACTATATTATATAATAATATTCTAAATATTTTCTTTAAAATTATTTAAAATTATTTTTTTAAAATTATTATTGTAATACTGTATCATTCTTTATCGCTGATAAATTTTTTCGCATGCAAGTCGGATTTTATTTCAAATAATCACTTTTATTTTCAATTTGAAAAATAAAAGTGATTAATTAATAATTATTTTTTACTTTGCAGAATTAAATTATTTTAAGGATAAAAATTTAGAATGTTTATAATAGTATAGAAAAATTAATTCATTGTTCTAAAAAATATATTAAAATATGTAGAGTGATTATATTAAATAGAGTAAAAAATAAAAATAACTTTTATTATTTCTTTTTTTATTTTCTTGAGCTAGAAATTTTCAGATCTTACTGTATGCAATAAATTCAAAAATATTCTGCATATTATATTGTTTAGTTTCTTTTTTTTTATTATTTTTCTTTAGAACACTGTTTTAAATTAAAGTGAACACAAATTTCATCAAGATGGCAATTGGAAATATTATCTGTGGAGTAAATACTCCAAAAGTGAAGAAAAAGAAAGTTAAGGTATTTTTTTTTAATTAATGCATTGTGTTATATTATTGTAATTTGTTAAATACAATTTTGGTTTTAATTTAATTGATTACTATTATTATAATTTACTTAATTTTATTTTGTAGTTGTTTGATAATTAATATTTATATAATAATAATGATAAGAAATTACACTTTACAAAGATTTTTAATATACAATATTTTGAATTAACATTCTTCTTTTCTGACTGTAGCTATTGTATCCTTATGTTTTTCAAATTGTAGACAACTGAGCGTAGTTGGATAGAGGCAACATTTCAAAAGAGGGAATGTGCAAAGTTTATCCCAAGCAATGAGGATGGAAATAGGTAGGACTTCCTGAAATAAGCTGTAATGAGTATGTATAAAGTGTTTCAGGATTTAACTGGACGAACTGTGAGAACATATTTTACTAGTGAAAGTAAGAAAAAGATATTATATGAAGTTTGGTTATACTTTATTATAAAGTTATAAATAAGTATTGAAACGGAACATGAATTAGGAAACACAGATTTTTCATTGCGCAGAATATGAAAGTATATGTTTTGCATGGAAAAGTTAAATTATTTTTTTATCGTATGTATATTCATCATCATATTTACTATCTTTAAGCGATTTAGTATCATTTCGATCTGTGCGTCGATTCTCTGAGACAACGGCTAAACTCGAAAAGAATAGCTATTAGATTTCTATTCTTGTGAAATAATAACTGCCATCATTGTACCAAAATGCCACCAATATGTTCCATTTCATAATATTAGTTTATAACTTGATAGTAAAATATTACTAAAACTTCATATAACATTTTTTTTCTTATTTTCACTTGTAAAATATGTTTTCGCAGTTTATTCATTGAATATTGAAACACTTGGGTATTGAAAAAACAAACTGGTATGAAAGCGAGTGGTATTCGTTTGCTAAAAATTGTATACTATGAATTCTATACTATAAATTGTATAAAATTTTCTACGATTACAGTAAAATTATTGTAGTAACACATTTATGTTATTTTATTGTATAATAAATGATTCTTGATACTTTATATCACCAAAATGCAGCGTGTGCCATGGAATGTGACTTATTTTTAATTAATACTAAGAATGGACATAAATTCATTGCTTCTCATTGATTAGTTTGTTTTTATTCCTCTTTTGCATTTATCATTAGTTTGCAAACCAATAAATATTTTTTGTCATTTCAGCACTTGATTTATCATCTTTTTTATGTTTAAGATTGCTAAAACGGAAGTTTGCTAAAACGGAAGTTAACTTTCCGGGACAGAAGCCGACAGGAGCCATTTTACTTTGTCAAAAAAATACTGCATTCATGTCATAGCAACAAAGCTGATTTTTTATTTTTTTATTATTATATATAATATAAAAACTAAAATGACATGACAGACTGTCATTTTATCACTTTTTATATCATAAATAGGAAGAAAAAATCATCTTTGTTGCTATGATACGAAAGCACTATTTTTTTTATTGCTTCCGTTGACCCTTATTCTGCCTGCCAGACTACTGTTTTAGCATTCTTAAAAATAAAAATAATGTTAAGATATGGTACAAACGATAAATCAAGTTTGCAGAAATTGTATGACAAAATGTTCACTGGTTCCCGAACTACATGTTATCATATTTGTCATCATATTATTATGATTAGATTGTGTCTATTATTATAAATTACAATTTCTGTTTTGATATATTTTAATTACAAATTTTCAGTCATATTTATATCTATAATTGCGTTTTTTTTACCCGCTCATTTATTGATTTGATTTACTTTTTTTGTTTCATTCTATTTATAGGTTTGTACAAATACAGGGCGATAAGAATGCAGAATATGATGTAATTACTACTTCCAGGTAAGACTCATATGCATCTTGAGTTGACTTATATTGAATTCTTTTTTCTTTCGTAACTTTGATAGTAATGTTACATATTTGATGTAACATTCTTGTTGTAGCAATTTTAAGTACAGATGTTTCCATTCTTCTAAATGTATATTCTTCTTGCCTATTTCATTATACGAACTTTGTCATACTTAACTATCACTATGTTTAATTACATTAACAATTCTTTTTATGTGGCATTTATATCTTGTAATTTTTTTCCACATAAAAAATTTATATTTGTACATATGGTATTAAATATAACATATATATATATATATATATATATATATATGAAAAAAAATATATATATATACATATGTATACATGTACATATATGTATGTACGTAAGTTGCTCCGAAAAATTCCGCAAAATCATACAAAAATATAATTTTTAAATTGGCTTATTTTAAAAAATTCTCTCCTTTGCAACGAATGCACTGTTCTATTCCATGAAACCAATCGTCAAAGCATTTTGTCCATCTTTCTGTAGGCACCTCAAACATCAGATTTTCGAATGCCTCCATCGCTACATCCTGTTAAACTTCAAACCACATTTTATTCTTGGTATATGGAAATAGGAAGAAGTCACTCTGATATATCAATTAAGATGACACATTCTGTATATCACAGGGTGATTAATTTCAATCTTAAGGATATTCGAAAATATGCAATTTTATTAAAGAACGTTCCAAATAAAAGGTATATAATATAGAGAGGGATATCATTATATTCTTGAGGTAATTTAGAGATGAAACTCTAATATAAAAATGTCAAGGCTATAATAGTTTTTAAATTAATAGTGATTAAAGTTCTAATCACTAATCACAAAACTAATATTTCGTGCGCTTAGGCATAATGTATGTCAAGTGGTAAAGATGCTTCATGAGGGCTCTCTCAGCATTTTATCAACAAGATATCATATGATATTTTTATTAAAAAATTATTCTTGCTTTTATATGGAATCTATTTGTACATGCATTATGTATAATGAATATCGGCACAGAGTTGCCATCAATCTGGAAAATTGAGAAAAATCGTTAAAATTTAAATTAATCATGGAAAACCTGAAAAAATCAAGGAAAAATATAAAATAGTCTGGAATTTTGAACTTTGTTCAATTTCCTTTTAAAAAATTTTTATTTGAAACAATTGTTATAATTTTTTAAATAGTCTAGCTAACATTTACAATCAAATACTGATTTTCTTATTAATCTTATTGCAAACTATACTAGGCCATGCATCAGTCATTAAAAGAAATGTAATTATTCTTTTTTTAAATGTAGAAAAAAATTGGACATTTTACAATGTCAAGTTTATTTTCTGTTTTAATTTTCATATAGTTTAATGTGAAACTTAATTCACTTTAATTAAACTTTGTTGTAATTAAGATACATATTTTATTAAATATATTTTTTACTTCAAATTATGAAGTTAAATTAAAATGGTCAGAACAATTTTAATAAGATAAAATTAAAATTTATATATTTCATTCAGTATATTTTTCTTTAATCATCTTTTTCCGTTATAATTGCATTTTTTTTCAATAGTCATTTATTTTTGTTGACCTGAATTTTAGAAATTTAGAACCTCTATTATTAAAAACAACATATTTAAAAACAACATTTAGATTTAGAAATTTAGCAGCGTAATGAAATCTTGGGATGAAACATGTTAAAATATCTATTTATCCCTGATGCATTTATATCCAAACACATGTGTATGTCATTAAAATTTATAAAGAGAGTGAATCGATGTACACAATTCTTACTCATAATTAATATGTATAAATAATGAATTATTTAAATACTTAGTACTTTTTTTAAAATTTAATTTATAGCGTTTTTAATATATAGAATACACAACAAACCAAATTATAATCGAGAAGCGTCCTATACGTTGGATCGTGATAGCTAATAATATTGTAGTAATAATACTTTTATGTAAATTTTTAAATACATTCCACAATTTTACAAACTACCAACTATTATCGAACTTGAAACGCAATTTTAAAGACGTTGGAATAATACAATATAAAATTGATTTTAGAAGCATTATTTAATTTAAAATATTAATGTTATATCAATTAAAAAAAGGATTTATTCGTACTCAGGAAAATAAATTATTTATGCATAAATAAATATAAATAATGCCTTTAAAATCAATATTGTATTGTATTATTGCATACGGCGCGCGTGCGCGTGCTTACACACACACACACACACACACACACACACATACACACACATTATACGCACATGTTTATAAATAAGATATTAAACTTAAATAATAAATTACTTATTATGTATATATTTAAATAATAAACTTAAATAAAATATTAAACTTCAAGTGTAAAGATATAATAAATGTTTTCATAATATAATTTGTTTTATTGTTATAGATGTTGCTGTGGCTATTCATATACTCATCATTGCGGAACTGGGGCTGATGTGCAAAGTTACAATCTTAGTGAAAATAGGGAAAAAGATTATGAGCAATGGTCTCCGGGAAAAAATACTCGTCCCTTTCCCACTGATGCATATGGTACCATAGAATTTCAGGGTGGTCCGCATCCTACAAAAGCACAAGTATATATTCAATGTTTTTTATATTATTAATATTATGCTAATGTTTTTATAATTATAATTATATCATAAGTGGGGAATTGATATTGCATATATTTCTTGTAGTATGTAAGATTAGCTCATGATACACGACCGGAACCGATTGTACAGCTATTATGTCGAGAATGGAATTTAGGATTGCCCAAATTATTAATTACAGTACATGGTGGTCGATCAAATTTCGAGCTCCAACCGAACTTGAAGAAAGTTTTACGTAAAGGCTTATTGAAAGCCGCTAAAACAACAGGAGCGTGGATCTTTACAGGAGGAACAAACACAGGTACATTTCTATTCATGAAAATTATATCTAGTAATAGTTTTGATAATTTCAATTTTTTAATGTGTTAATTTCTTGTAGGTGTTACACGACAAGTCGGTGATGCATTATTGTTAGAACGTTCTCAACGACAAGGTCGCGTAGTAAGCATAGGTATTGCTCCTTGGGGAATTTTGGATAAAAGTCATGAATTAATTGGTCGCGGTGGAGAAGTATCATATGATTGTGTTTCTTCACCATGGTAAGATTTACAATGTAAAGATATTATTGATGGGATTTTGTAAAATGTATTTGTGTGATTTTTTTCAAATATAATTTCTTTATATTTGCAGGACTAAATATACAGTATTAAACAATCGGCATGCTTACTTTTTACTAGTAGATAATGGTACTGGTGGTCGATATGGTGCAGAAATTGTTCTCCGCAGAAGATTAGAAAAATATATTTCAAATCTGAAATTGCAACCATGTAAGTGATTTATATGAATTAAAATTTTATAATTCGAGGAGCTCTAATTTATTGATTTTTTAGATACACACAGTAGCATACCAGTAGTCGCATTAGTTATCGAAGGTGGAACGAATACAATCCGTGCGGTTTTAGAGTATGTGACGGATGATCCACCTGTACCCGTAGTAGTTTGTGATGGTTCGGGACGCGCAGCTGATTTAATTGCTTTTATGCACAGGTAATGACGAGCTCGCATGTTATATTTATACATATTTTTAAATGATATATGATCATATATATTTACAAAGTATACTTTTTACATAGATGGAGAGATGGACAAACTGGTGATGGAGAAGGACCATTGGAGGGAGTTAAGGAACAAGTTTTAGAAACTATTAAACGTACTTTTCAAGTTTCTGCCGAACAAGCAAGTCAGCTGTGTTCAGAACTTTTGCAGTGTACACGAAAAAAACATTTGGTATCAACATTTTCTAAAAATAAAATTTAGCTTTATATCTCATGTTAGACTGAAAATTCTCTAATTATAAGTGAAAATTATATTTTTATAGATCACTGTGTTTAGAATATCGCAAGATAGGCCGCAAGAGCTCGATCAAACAATACTGACAGCTTTGTTTAAATCGAAACAATTATCTCCAGCTGAACAATTGTCCCTTTCTTTAATATGGAATCGCGTGGATATTGCTCGAAGTGAAATCTTTGTCTATGGTCAAAAATGGCCACCTGGTGCTTTAGAACAAGCTATGATGCAAGCACTTCAGCACGACAGAATAGACTTTGTGAAACTTCTACTGGAAAATGGAGTATCCATGCGGAAATTTTTATCAATACCTCGTCTTGAGGAGCTATATAATACGGTAGGTCAGTTTTATTTTTGTAGCGACATTTTTCTTAGTAAATAATTTAAAGACGGATCTGAATATGAAGTATGTCGCTTGATATAATAAATAATGTTAGTTTTTAATTATTATAAATTTATATATTTTTTCATATTTATTTATATGTGTATGTGTGCGTATGAAGGAAATTATTGAAAAATCATGCTGTCTGGAATCTTTAATTCTCCTTGAAATATATTGTTAAACACAAAAATTTAAGCGACATGGATTTTTTTATACGTGCCTATTTTGAAGTTTAAAGGCTAAAATAATCTTTCAAAGATAATTATGCATATATTTGATTCTAAACAATTATCGTTAAAATGATAAGGTATATTTAAAAATGTTTTAGACAAAACTTTCATAATTTTTTTATATATTTTACTAGTATTAAGATTTTTATTTAATAACAATATATTTCAAGAAAAGTCAAATTGGTTTTGGAGAAGTCCTTTTAGTTAATGAAAAATTGAATTACTATAATTTTTTAACATACGTAGAGCATTTATATATTATATATTTCGTTTTTTTTTTGTTTTAATTAATTAGAAAGAAGGCCCATCAAATACATTGGGTTACATCTTGCGTGATGTACGGCCGAATATCCCACGGGGTTACATGTATACATTGCATGACATTGGTCTCGTAATTAATAAGTTAATGGGTGGAGCATATCGCGCACAGTATACACGGCGAAGATTCCGCATGATTTATACGAAAGTGATGAAGAGATCTGGCGGTGGCCATCAGCAGCATATGCACCGAAACAGCTGTGCTCCGAACTGTAATACGCGTTATGGAAAGTCTGACAATTTGACCATGAGTTTACTTGCCGAGACTTTACCGGCTAATCGTGATACCCCTCTCTTTGATTATCCTTTTAACGAGTTGCTTATTTGGGCCGTGTTAACGAAGCGTCAACAAATGGCTTTGTTGATGTGGCAACACGGAGAAGAGGCATTAGCTAAAGCGCTTGTCGCGTTAAAACTATACAAGGCGATGGCACATGAAGCGGCTGAGGATGATTTGGAAACTGAAGTTTACGATGAATTGCGCGGTTACGGCAAAGAATTTGAAAACATTGGTATGCATAAATACGAAATGAATGATTAATTGTAGATATGAAATATATTACATAATTAACTGTAAATTGTATGTTTTTTTTTTCAAATATTAGCGGTTGAATTATTGGATTATTGCTATCGACAAGACGACGATCAGACGCAGCAACTGTTAACTTCCGAACTTCAAAATTGGTCAGGGCAGACATGCTTATCACTCGCGGTTACAGCAAATCATCGACCATTATTAGCACATCCTTGCAGTCAAATTATCTTGGCCGATTTATGGATGGGTGGCCTTCGTACACGTAAAAATACTAATTTAAAGGTTAAATTAATCTGTTGTAACTAATCTTTCCATTAAATAATCGAATTTAATATCTAAAGTATGCATGTATTTAAAATATTCTTAGGTGGTTATGGGATTATTTTGTCCTCTATATATAACTCGACTGGAGTTTAAAAGTAGAGAAGAATTACAACTAATGCCCCAAACGCAGGAAGAACATCTGATAGCTTTAGAAGATGAGAAAGAAGATAGTGATTCCGAACACAATGTACCAACAGGACCAGATATCGAGGTAGTTATTTCGAATCTTAGAAACTACAGTATAATGATTTAGTCGTAAAAATTCCAGATGCTCTTAGTTTTGGTTACACAAAATTTTTCATAAAATTGCAGTAACTTATTAACATTAAATACTTAAAAAGTTACGAAATAAATTGTATTAATTACATTAATGAGATTACTATGAGATGAAATAATATTATATAATTTGATATATCCACTGTACAGTTAGTTGAGATTATGTAAATCTTAAATACGGAGAAAATATTTTATTATAATTTACCGCAAAATTCGTTACAAATATTATGTTTAATGAAGATTATATTTAGTGAGATAAACGTGAGGCAATTTGGCAACCTATTAAATAACGTTATAATAATGATAGAAATTTTTTTAATATACAAGACATTTTATGAAGGATCTAAAAATTACAAAGCAAATTACAAATAGTTTTAATGCAAAAAAAATAAAAATACATAAAAGGGTAGCAAATCCAGATAATTTTAACATATGTTGTCAAGGTCATGACCTTGAGTGACCTCTAATAGGTTTGAGCTATTGCTCAAATCTCTCTTATTCATTAAAAAGTTATTAACAAGAAAAGATTAACAAGAAAAAATAAAATATTTTAAAAAATAATATTTTATTTTTGTCACAATATTCAGGACTATTTGACACTCTTTCCTGCTTACGTAATGACTTTCCATGCGAAGCGAGATCCAACTCACCACTCTCTCATTGTCTAGAGATATTTGATTTCCACTTGCCTAGGGATGTAGGATTTTTCAGGCGAAACAAAATCCATCTATATGGAAAATCGTTACTTCTCTTGGCAGAGAGAGGGGGGGAAGGAGAATGATAGGGATAGATCTCATTTCGCGTGAAAAGTTGTGCGCTTTTGGATAGAGAGGATGGACCTTGTTCTTCTTCTTCTTTATATTATTCTGCTTGGTTTTTCCCAAGAAAAGGATTATAGTACCATGCGATGATTTTGGATCATAGATCCTGTGATAACTTCTGCGGGGGATTAGAAGTCTCACTTTTGCTCTATCATAACTTATGGAGCTCGTTTTGCACAAAAAGTAATGTACCCTTAAGTAGGGAAGGGGAGAGGGGAGAGATAAAGTGGACCTCTCTTCGTGTGGAAAATTGAACGCCCCCAGGCAGGAAGGATATAGGGTAATTTTTAATATGGAAATAAGACATTACTTTTTGAATTTTGTTTATAGCTTTTGAACAAACAGTATTGTATAATCCCTTTATATCTTTATAAATTCCTACATCTTGAATCATTCAGATGATCCGGAATTTCGGTGGATATACTATAATAAATTAGGAAAGTATATATATATATATATATATATATATATAAATAAGGTAATATTTGTTTATTAGTATGTATAAATTGAAGATTAAATCCTTGATTTCATTTATACCAATGTTAATTTTTAGACCAAAATATTTATCAATTTCATGTTTTATAAAATGTGTAAACGTTTATCATAAACATTTGATAATTATTATTCTATCCAACTTTGTCTTATTTCTATTATTTGTCATGTTCTCGTGAATTGTTGTAAAATTGAATTAAATTTCTTTCTTCCTTTTCTTACCAAACATTTCAAATCAATATTTATTTAATCATGTACTATTTAATAATATTTAATAAGAATATTTTCAGTATATGAACAGTTAATTTGAATAGTTCTAAATTATTTATGCTTTTCTGTAGGCTTTAATTAGCAATGAGCACAATACAATAATCAAAGAGACGATTGTTCAAGAAAATGGAAAAGTATTAACGGACATTGATGACGAAATACATCGCGCTTACGGTCTTCGATCTGAATATTATGATAACAAAACAACCAGACCATTAAAATTGAGGAAGAAATTATATGAGTTTTATACTGCTCCAATAACAAAATTTTGGGCAAACGCTGTAAGTAAGAATATTTATATGTATTTATATGTATTTATTGTCTTAATGTTTATATGTGGATGATGTGTATTTGTATATTTATTTATTGAAATATTTATGTTCATTAATATAAACGGTTGTAATAAAACAATATGTAAAATAAAAATACTTCTTTTATAGATTGCATATATTATTTTTTTGCTTTTTTTCTCATACTGCATTTTGATGCATATGGATGATCATCCGTCATTAGCCGAAATGTATGCTATCGCATATATCTGTACTCTTGGATGTGAAAAAATACGAGAAATAGCAACCTCGGAACCTGCGATGCTTTCACATAAGTTTAGCGTGTGGGCATGGAATATGTGGAACCCCTGCGATGCCGCTGCTATTATATTTTTTCAAATCGGACTAGCATTACGTTTACGATATTCGACGTTAGATGTAGGTCGCGTCATATATTGTGTTGATTGTATCTATTGGTATTTACGTATACTCAACATCCTTGGTGTCAACAAATATTTTGGTATGTTTGAAATATTAAACTAAAAATAATTTGATTTTTTTATACAAAATGATTATATATATATATATATATATATATGATGATTTAGAAGGAAAAGTCAATATTCTGGAAGGTAATAGTATTATTTTAGCAAAAATGTTCATATTAATATGTATCTTACTCTGAACGGTTTCCGAGATAATTTGAATGTATTGAAAATTTTGGAAAACTTGTATAGTCACGATAACATTGGAATACTGCGCACAGTAAAACATTGGTGATATTCTTCAACAGCAGTAATAGCACTATCATCATAGAGGCATAATAATACGTACAGTACTTCTGCATATGCGACATTTGTGCAGGATTAGAAAAGTTATTTTGTAAAAATAACTAGTTACAATTACAATTTTTTTTCTTTCAAAGAGTAATTAGTTACTTTTACAAATTATTCCAGTAACACATGTTGATCTTATATGTTCCTTAAACGTTTATAGAACATTAGAAACATTTAGAAAATGTATATAAAACATATATAAAACGTATATGAATCAATAGATGTTACCTGACTACTGACTTTTCAATTATCTTTGAGTTTACTTTTTTGTTACAGAACAATATAGATGATATTGATATTATTAGGACTAACAAAGAAAAATATTGATTTATGTTTTTATATGTTATACAATCTTATTTAAAAAACAAGAAAAAATTAAGTCAGAAATACATAGGAAACATAAGACATAAGCGTAAGTGAATTGGCCAACTACAATAGAAAATTTCAGGTAATAACTTTACGTTTTTAGATTATGTAACATTTTTCCTAGGACAAAAACGTGAAAATTTTTATGAATGTACGAATGTATGTATATACATATACACATACTTATATATACAAAAAATTTCACGTTTCCGTCCTAAAAAAGAAATTATCGCTATCCAATATTACTTTTAACTGATTTTCTTACTGTTTGACTTATTGTCTTATGTTTTTTTACGTCATAGGCTTTACAGACAATATAATGCAAAGCTAAAATAAAGAGCTATACGTATCTATTAATTTTTTTTTACAAAAATAGAGATAAATCAATTGATATATAATCAATTGGTATACTTCTATGAATTTTCCTCTTTATAAAAGTATAATTATCAAAAAATTAATAGTTTACAAATTATTTAATATTTTATGTCAATATATGCCAAAATAAAGGCATATAAAATATTTTGTAAACTATTAGTTTTTTGATATCGCTTATCTTAATACTTTTATATACAGAATAATTAGAGAAATCATATTGTGTAAAAAAAAAAATCATACAATTCCATTTTAAAAAGTGGAGGTGCCTTTACCTAGAAAAAAAATGACCAAAATATTTCTCCTCGAAACCGTTCCACTTTGTTTCATTTGAAACATTTTTTTATATCATCAAAAATAAGTGAAATATTTCAGATGGTCAATTTAAGTGGTCACTCTGTATACGGGATCCTCCCTTTTCAAAATATTGTTACGACTGGCGGTTTCAATTCTATTCCACCGGGTAGCTGTTACCGGCGTGAAAGTAGTATTTTATCTCCGAATTTTAATAAAGAAAGCTCGGACTGTAAAAACATTTTTGATGCTCATTAAGTTGTTATATTGTTACGGTTACGGTTATATTGTTACGGTTTTCTTTGTATACGTGTTTATTTTGTAACAAAGCTCATTTTTAAAAGAGTTATTCTTTCGAAAGCGTTCATGATCCGCTAGTACATCGCGAGTGAAATATTCTACGAATACGACGCGAGTGTAACATTTTAAGGGCTCAACTCCGAAAACATCAAAACACTAGCTCTCGATTGCAGAAATTTTTTCGCAAATTGTGATCTTCCAAACAATGATGTTCGAGATCTGTGAGGTGCGTGTGAAGTGTGCACGGAGTAAGGCCGAATTTGCAGCGATGCTGCAGCAACACAATGGGAATTCCAACGTTTGTAAGAGAGGATTCAACAGCTAAGTCTCTACAATAATATTTCTTCCGCGAGTGATAGCTCTGTATTAGGAGGTCGCAAGACGTAAGTCAAAGCCAGATGTTTTTGATGAAACAAACAACATGGACGTGACGTCTCACGTCTTCCTTTGAGATGCTTGATTTACGTGAGTCTCCTTGCCTTTTCAGAAATCCTAACATATTTCTTGGAATTAGAAAATAAAATAAAACTTTTCTGAGATGTTTTATATTTTATATCATAATAATATTTCTCGAAATATTGAAAAATATAATATTTTTTATACATTATGCAATATACATATATCCATGATATTTATAATTAAACTAATGTTAATAAAAAAAGATTTATTTGGATATTATTTTTCATATAAGATATGATAACCTTCCGAAGATCTTAGAGCAAAAATTAAGGCATTTAGAAGTTTGTGAGAATTTCTTTTAATTAGCTTGACTTAAAAATTAAAATTTGAAACAATTTTGACTGAAACTCATTTCCCATAAGATTTGTGCGGGATTCTTTAAAGTATCCTACTGTGGAGGAAGTAGGTTTGCAATTTAAAATTTTGGCTAATATGGAGGTGGAAAAGTTTTCCTTTTTTAGTCGAAAGTTTTTCAAAAATTAATTCGTTTATTGGGAAGAAATTAGGAAAACGAGAATTACTGCGTTGCATCCGCAATCTAACGGACATGTTGAACGCTAACATCAAACAATTCTTTATCTAAGTTTATTACGAAAAACCAGAAAGATTGGGACAATTGGATTCCTATGTGTTTACCATTCATCAAGACATAAGGCTACTTTTGTAGAATTATATTTCGATCAGGATCTCCTTCTATAGCTTTACTATGAAAGCGTTTCGAGAGAAAAGAAGGAGAATTTGGAAGATGATATATTCTGGCAAATTAAAAGGCAAATTAGATGTGATTCATCATCATACTGGACAGCATATAATTTACAGTTTTCACAGATCAAGAACTATTATAATCAAAATGCTAGACGGATCATTTTCGATATAGGACAAAAAGTTTGATTGCATAGAAAAAAGCGAAAAAGAGGGGAATAGTTCCGAAATTTACAGAGTGATTAGAAAGGATATAATTAAAAAGCTGAGTGAGGTCATTTTCGGAATTCGGAAGTCAGACACAAGTATAGTTCGTGTGGATAGGCTTGCTCCTTTTATTGAGAGACGATAATTGATTAATAAAGGATTTTTAAAGAAAAAGGAAAAAATAGAGAATCTTTTTCTTTTATAAAAGCAATGGAATTCTATCTTCGGCTTTTTTATTATTAGTTAAAAAAGAATGGAGGAAAAGTGTTACTGTTTGCTGGAGAAGATGGATTGGCGGAAGTCGACTAATTCATCCACAAAAAAAAAGTTCTAATTATACTATCATTCATGGAGACGAATATCATTGTTAGTGTTGGCCGTTAAAAGGAAAATTTAACTATCTGAAGATGAATGGAGTAGACTTAAAAAATTGATCGTAGACTAACAATCTATTGAAAAGAATCTTGTCAAATGTAATCTTTTGGAACTATTTCATCTCCGATTTTTGATCCGATTTTTCCGAGGATCTTTGGGTTAATCTCGAGAGAGGGACTTGGAAACAGGTACTATGGAATTTTTCTTCTTGTTTGGACGAGTGATTTAAAGCTAAATAAATTATTACAAACTGTATGTCATCGAATCGTTCGAGAGCTTGCAGCTCGAGAACTTTGGAGGAGTTCCTGGGAGGAAGCAAAAAGTCATACTTGATAGAAATTTAATGAACATTTTTGAGTTTTTAGAAAAAAAGTATCTATGCTGCTTGATCTATGCGCTGATTTTTTGGAAGTGTTCGTCAAGCAATTGAAAATAATCGTATAACATATTCTTATTTGTTTCTTCAATAAGCTGCTAGTGTCTCATTATATTCTTGAAAGAAAGTGAATTATAAAATATTTATATCTCAAATTAAATTTGTTTAATTTTTGATAAATATTATTTAGAAATTTTGTTCTGACAAAACTATTGCGTTATGATGAATCATTTTAGCGCAATTATTGCGAAAATTTCGTCAGTTCATGATGCCATTATTATACAATGATTTTTTAATATGTCTATCGAAGTCGAAAACCGTTTAGAATAGAGCATATGTTTATATAAACATTTTTACTTAAAATGATCGATGTTATTACCTAGAATATTGATTTTATCTCTTGAATCATTCTCTATAGATATATAAAATGACTATAGATGTTCAAACAATTGAATGTGATTAAATATACTAAATATGCATTTTGATATATATATATATATACTAATTATTTTACAAGTGTGTAATACTTATTAATTTATATGATAATTTTTATATGTGATAATTTTTGTAGGTCCTTTGGTAACTATGATGGGAAAAATGGTTAAGAATATGATATATTTTGTGGTGCTTTTACTAGTTGTACTTATGAGTTTTGGTGTAGCTAGGCAAGCTATATTACATCCTAATCTTGCACCAGAGTTGCGTATAATACGAGATGTAAGCATACATTTTTTATTTCATATGTATAAAAAAAATCACATCGTGATCACGTCTAAAAAAATCTGTATCTATCTTTTTTTAATTGAAAAAATTCATATAATTATACATTTTCAACAGATATTTATGCAGCCATATTTTATGCTGTATGGAGAAGTGTACGCGAGTGAGATAGATCCTGATTGCGGAGATCAGCCAGGAATGGAGCAGTGTCTTCCAGGTCGTTGGATCGCGCCTCTTACAATGGCCGTGTACCTTTTAGTTGCCAATATTTTGCTGATAAATCTGTTAATTGCGGTGTTTAACAATATTTTCAATGAGGTAAATGCTATAGCTCATCAAGTCTGGATGTTTCAACGGTTTACCGTCGTAATGGAATATGAACAAAAACCGGTGTTGCCGCCACCGCTTATAACGATTTGCCACATATATTTACTGCTGAGATATTTTCTGAAACATATTACACAAGGTAAAAGTGGCACCGGCGAGACCTCTGACAATGGACTTAAATTGTTTCTGGAAGCTGATGACATGGAACGATTGTACGACTTTGAAGAAGATTGCGTCGAGGGCTATTTCCGTGAGCAAGAACTCAAGTTGCAAATGTCAACAGAGGAGCGAGTGAAAATTACAACAGATCGAGTAGAGAACATGCATCAAAAGATTGAGGACATCAATAAAAAAGAAAGCAATCAGAACGTGTCTCTTCAGGTATATATAATTTATATCAGAATGTTTATAACCTAGAAAAACTTAGTAAACCTAAAATTTTCAGAGGATTTTTTTTATTCTAGAAAAGGATTTTCATGGAATTTTATTAAGATTTAGGAAAATCTTTAAAATTTTACTTTTTAATAATCGAAGCCTAATGTGCTTGAATTGGAAATTGTATAAATTTACAAGAAATGTTTAGAAAAAACTGTTTTAATTATACTATTTTTCACTTATGTGTTTACTTTTAAAATTCTGACTGTTTCTGATAACGTTATTTCTTTGATTATTCTTTTTTGACAAAATACTGACAATCAATTAACAATAATTAGCATATACATCTGTGTATAATATTAATATGTAATATTAATATTAATAAATAAGCGTAAAGAAAACACACACACACACACACACACACACGCGCGCGCGCGCGCGCGCGCAGAGAGAGAGAGAGAGAGGGGAGGGAGGGAGGAGGAGAGAGAGGAGGAGGAGAGAAAGTTGATTATTTTGGCCACATATTTTTTCAAAACGGCTGTGTTTTCTTTATATCAACTGATTCATTTCATTATTCTGTTCATAAAAGCATTTAGGTACAATTACCAAAAAATCAATAGTTTACGAGTTTACATACGAGTATTAATATCGGTAACATTTTATGATAACATTTTAGAATAAAATATAACATCTTAAACTATTGGTTTTTTGATACCTCTACCTTAATACTTTATATGCAGAATAATTATAGGAATCATATTGTGTAAAAAAATTCATATAATTTTATTTTTAAAAATGAAATTGACCTTGAAATGTCTCCAACGCCTTCACCCATAAAATAATTATTTTCACTATTTGATGTTCCCTTTTGTACTGAACACATTAATATAAACTGTTTCTTCATATATCTTCAAATTTCACTAATAATAAAATCGATCATTTTATATGAATCTGTACATACAAGATCGTATAAGTGATCATCCCTTTTTATCCCGTAATAGAGATATAGACTTAATAAATATAATATCAAATAGCTCAAACTAAACTTTATTGTAAGTGATTACTGAAAAAAAATTATTTATGTTAAAGAATGGAGAGATATATGCATAATTTAGCACGCTAACGTAAATATCTTGATATAATAAAAGTTGTAATAATCTTTCTAATAAGTACAACGATGATATGATATAACAAAATTATTTTACAAATTATACAAGTTATTTCAATTTAAAATTTGACAAATGACTACTTTTTTAGTTTCGGCCCTGCGATGTAGCTTCCGACTTTTGCATTGATGATTAACATGTAAAGCAGCGTCTACGAAATTTTTAAGGCGTAAAATTTAAACTTTAAGTCTTAAGCTGTAAGAAATGGACTAATCGCAGTAATTATTTTCCTCATTGATTCAACTGATTGGTCAATTTCTTATGGCTTAAGACTTAAATTTTAAGTTTTTAATCTCATTGTAGATGCCGCTTAACATATTTTTATTCCAAAAAGCAAAAAACCATTACTATGATTGTTATAACGATATTCTATAACATGTAACGTTTTCAAATATATTATATTTAACATTGTACACAATATCATTATGAGCAAACTTTAACACTTATTTGGAGGTTTCTTTAATATTGATGTTCTATCATGAAATAACGTTAAATAATGTTGCATTAATAATGAATCTTTTAGAAATGTTGAATTACAATATTGTAAAATGTTGAAAAAATAAAAATTTAGTTCAGTATTTATTAAAGTAATGTCTTGCAGACATTGCAATTAAATATTCAAGAATATTAATTCAATATTTAATATCGCATAAACATCAAGAAGGTTTCTGAATTAATTTTTGTATAAAATCTAAATGAAATAATTTTCAAAATATATTTCATTTGCTTCCATCTTGGAGTATCTAGGTCATTTTCTAGAAATCACAGGAAAAAATAATATACAGGGTGTCCCAGACCTACGGAATCACTTCTCGTGAATAGATAGATCGGAGTGAACTGAGTTGAAAAGTCCCATATCATTTTGCAATTTCACAATACTTTAAAAGATATTAATTTCTAAAGATCACCGGATAAGCACGTATCCATGCGTTATTAAAAATTAAATTCAAGGGATGCTGCATTGTTTAGTAAAAATGTTTATAATAAGCTCGAAACTCTTCTCGTGGAAAATGGGATGGGACGACAGTAATCTTCTATCAATATAAAAGAATCCTATCAATTAAGCTCATGATTATGCCTAATTTATGGCATATAGAATGGTACGAGAAATAATGTAAATATTGTGCCGAAAAAAGGGTTTATGATACCAATCATACATCAACTTATTATCATTCTTAAGGTCAAATCAAGGAAATTTAAACTGTCACTTTCTAACTCCATGGTGAACTTTAGTCTTGGATGGTATCCATTAAACGTATTCAATAGTGCATCGACATTTTGATCCTGTGTTGAGAGAGCAATGTCATCCACGTACCTGAAGTAAAATCCCAAAGTAAACATAATTCAGTTTCAAAATCGGGAGATCAAAAACGGGTGAGAAAACCACCGATTTTGCGATCATATTATTTTCGAAAAATGAATAGTTTACAAGATATTTTATGTTCATGTCAATATGTGCCAAAATAAAACGTATATTTATAACATATCTTGTAAATTATTAATTTTTTGATAACTAGAACTCTAACATTTATATATAGAATAATTAGAAGAATACTATGTCATTCGTTAAAATCATACAATTTTTTTAAAAAAGAAGATGACCTTTAAATCTTTGAAGTTCAAAGATTTAAACTACTATATTTAATAAAGAAGCGTTATCATCATAAGATGACTGCTTCTGTATAATATAATTTTTGTTAGATAATTTTGTCTCTTACTCTCATGGTTTTAAAGATATTTAAGATGCAATAGTTATTGTTTTATCCTGTAATTTAAATAGCTTCTATTATGCACTTATATGGAATATATATATATATATATATA
>Ga0157364_1000226_pt1 | contig 32096 bp, 25 predicted proteins | sample AttsexASBM2_FD_111476 | JGI IMG/M metagenome (GOLD analysis project Ga0157364, IMG submission 111476) | Fungus gardens microbial communities from leaf cutter ant in Ribeirão Preto, State of São Paulo, Brazil - Atta sexdens ASBM2 | ecosystem: Host-associated > Fungi > Mycelium > Unclassified ...
CATATAAATGTCTAAATCGTGTAATTAAAAAAGATCTATAATATAATGCAGTGTAATTAAATTTCTAATTAAAAATTTAACAGTATCTTTTCATAAGAATAAATGACCTTTAATTCAAATGATTGGCTAAGCTAATTGTAGGAACAAACTACAAGTTGTCCAGATTATCTTGCGTTTTTATATTCATCTAGCGGAATTAAATCAGGCCATAAAGAAAATTAGAGCTACAGAGTGAATAGCATGCTAAGTAACATCATTAGATAAAGTCGTCAGTAGAGCCATTAGGCAACGTCACATACTTCACAGCCATATTCTGTCTATAATTAGTTGCTGCACACACGATCATGACTATTCATATAATCTGCTCCGCCGCCTTGACGATAATTAACTTATCCCTGCAGCGCTGCTAACTTACCATGAACGCGCCAACCGTAATTTGCACTTGACTAATTACAGAGACGTTACGCGACATTACAGGGGTGCTGCGATTAACGTTTTGTAATATTTTTACGTAGATATAAAAAGCGTTTATTTATTCAGTAACACGTGTAATGCGCACGGACAAAACGAGAGAACTTTAATATTATCGCGGTAACACATTCACCGTTGACATAAACTGTTTATGATACATTGAGTACAAACGCGTGAAATCTGCCGGTACTGTTTATGCACGAGAAAATACTTGTTGATCTGAAACGATCTTTCTATTTGCACGCGTCACTGCGTCGAGATTAACGTTTTATTAGTTCAATAAATATACATAGTGCAGTTGCGGCAAACGCTAATAAATTCATCGATCGCTTGTCGGTCAAATCAACAGACTCAATTATCATTCTGAACGAGGCAATGTGACTCGTGTATAACTCCATATTTCTGCCGTTAGCAATTTCACCAAACCAATAATGTTTCTTCATATATTTTTAAAAAGTGTGGTATATCGATTAATAAATTTCAGAGTGCTATACGATATACTGGCCAAATAAAAAAATCTACAATTTTAATTCAATTATAAAAAATTGCACTTTGGATAAATTGTGCACTATCCATAAATTATTTACAAATATTTACATATAGGAAATATTCATAAAACATTATTAATTTTGAAAGAATCAAATCGCGCATTATACATTTTTATACTGAAGACGGAAAGGGCGATTTTGCTAAAATTTCTGAAAATTTATAAATATAATCTTCTAGATATAAATCCGAAATAAATTTTGTTAAACTATCAAAATAATTTTGTAGGAATCTCAAGCAATGTGTGAATAAAATGTTTCGACATTCTAATAACTAGTTTGTGAACGTCCTACTATTCGTCCTAATTATTTTAATAATCCAGCAAAATTATTTTCATCTTTGTATTTAAGTTAAAGTTTTAAATATTTCAGCAAAACCTTTCTTTCCGTGTACAAAAGTAATTTGATTGCTTGTATTACCATCGCTATAAATTATCATAGTTATAAACAATGTAATAATTTCTTTATTTTCCCTAAAAGATGAAATTTTCTTTTATAAAAAATAAAACCGATCGCTCAACGAGAATACAACAAAATGGAGAGAAAGAGAGCTATGAGTGCTAGGCGTTAATAAGCGGCGTCGATATTCACAGACGGATTTGATATTCTACGCAAACTATCAATCGATGCTCTTTTATCACAGCGAGTCATGCGCATAGCGTCGTAATATATAGCCGTTTATTTTTCCGAGGATAAGCAGAAGAGAAGAAGCGCGCTCGTTCAACCATTTCTGACGATCGCTTTAGCAAAAGCATTGTTGAAGTTCAATGTACCTCAATAAATCATGCAATTGTTAAGAAAATCGCAGAATAACGTCGACTCTGGCGCGGCGTCCTCCTTTGATAAGCGTACTTACTCCGTCATACAGCCACAATGAAATCACTATCATTGACCTCATTTCATAAATTTGCAGCGAGCTATTAAAATAATACTTCATATATTCAGTTTGAACAAATAAATAAAATTAAATATTAAAATAAAATTAATCATGAAAAATAAATAGTAGAGGTATAAAATTTATTATATTAATTCATCTACAAAAATATGTTAAAAAATTAATATGTTGAAATAAAGTTAATTGTAAAAATAAGTAATTTTTAAGCAATTTTTATACAAATTAATTATACTATACAAAATTAATTATATTAATAAAAAAACAAAATTTAAATATTAATAGGATCGAAATTAAAAAAAAAAATAATAATAATAATAATTAATAATAGTAATAATTAATAATAATAATAATAATAATAATAATAATAATAATAATAATAATACGGGCAATGAGAGTGTTAATACAGTGCGGGAATTGGTGCGCAATTCATATAGTAATCAAATAATATTCACATAATATATTAATAATCTGCAATGACTGTCGATATAAACTTCTTTTAATTGCGCACCAATTCCCACACTGTATTAATTAATGCTTTCATTATACTCTATTATTATTATTTTTCATTATAGTAATTCATTCATAGAGAAATCTATTCAGAAACATACTCGTACACTGAAAGGAAAGATTGGCTGCTGCAACAAATTAGATGATAAAATATGGTATAGCATTTTTAATTGGCTGCTGTAATCAATTCATCATTAAAAATGCTTTGCCATATTTAGCCAATCTTTTCCTTCAGTGTAAATAAGAATTATTAACAAAAATGTAAAACACGTATAATTTATAAAATTATATACACGCTACATACAGCGTAAATACGATAATGATAGTTAATGATAATCATCATATAATATAATATGAATTATACGCGCTTCTCTCCGCGTAAATAATAGCCAGGAAAATGCATACACTTTTATACCTCTTCTCATAAATCCTTCTTCTCTTTATAAGCGCTCGCTTTGTTTGAAAATCTTGCCAATTTTACGTGTGGACGGAAATACGTGTTCTCGGATTCTCATGAGCGTTCGCGCGAGAAGTACCCGTTGTTCCCGGATAACCTTTTGAACCTTTTATTCTATTTGCAGTTTTGCAACAACCGATATTCCAAAAGGGACTCCTGAATAAAACATGCGACAGCGAACTTCACTGTGACGTAAAAAATAGATTTTCCTGTGCAAACAATATGCGCTCATAATGCACGTTCAACGAGTGAATTTGCGCATTGAAGATTTGTATGTAAAGCTTAAAAATACTCTGCAACGCAATGATATAAATTTTTCTGTTCCATTTACCCTCTTTTCTATGCTTATCATTAAAACAAGAACGTTTATCATAGCACTTCTTCTGTTAGTAAACAATTTTCATAAATAAATATTAAATAGCAAATGGATTGATAAGATGATCTAATTAAATAATACTTGTTATCTAAGATACATATAATTAAGAAACTTATAGATTTGATTTAAATGATATATTTTCAATACATATTTTGAAGAGAATTATTTGAAATTTATCGCATCAAATATTTTTGTCGGGCGTTAAAATTACCATTATCATGACCGTATTCAACTCATATCTGCGCATTATAAATATTTTGATTATAAATATATTACTAAAAGCTGATATTGTCATCGGTGCAAATTTTACAAAAGAAAAATAAACATTCATAACCAATAATAAAAATATTGAGAATTAAAATATAAATAAATATAAATAAATAGTGAGAATTAAAATATAAACAGGTGTAAAATTTAAATGTCAAAATTTTTAATTTAATTTTTTGTTTCTACGATATCTTCCTTCAGCGATGAAACGAATAATCGGCGATTACAAATTCCACAAACGGTTTATTGCTATGATTAATTCGTTTGAAAGTTAACTAATTCCATATATAAATTGTAAATGTATTTGATGTATCCCATGTGCTATCAGAAAGTTTAGTAAAGGCGAACACGATTGAGAATTCACGCAAAGTTATCAGTGATCTCGACCGGTGATGCTTTGATCATGTATTGGATCGATTACACGGTCAGAGCAAGAGGTCGTTGGTCGCAGATGAATCCTGAAACTCTGACAGTCCGCATCCATCCTGGACCAGCGATCGATTATGTCCTACTTATTCGACAGTCCGTCAGGATTGTTAAAAAAAATTCGCGAGTTATAAGGATAACCGAAACTTCATCTCTCATGAGATTTTCTATTGAAATTATAAGTTGTGCGAGTAAAACTTTTAATAGGAGACTATTAAAGTTCTTAATACGGCATAACTTATCGTTTTCGACAAAATTATTATCTCGCAACATCAACTTCCAAGATAATTATTTTTCTTAATGTAATTATGCTAATATAAAAGTTATTGTCAAACTCTTGTAAAGTTTCCTTTGTGTATAATTCATATAACATTGCGTGTAATGCAATTTTACTATAAAAAAATATTATTCCTGATTAAAAATAGAAAAAATTAAAAATAATAAGATTATCTCAATTCAATATAGAAATGTAGTTGTAAACAATAAGTTTATATATAAGTTAATAATAACTCTAGATTACGTCCGTAGTAGATTACTTCCGCGAAAATAAAAAATAATGTTGTCTGCTGAGCACAAAGAACTGACTCAATAAGTTATAATAAGTGCAAAATAAAAAATGATACTATCATATCAAATTGTGCATGAAAAGAACGATTGTGCTGAAAGAGCGAAAAATTTATCGAGCGAGATTAAGAGATCCGGAATAATCCAAATCCTTATCCAGATAGCAAGACAAGAGTGTGCAGAGCGATTATCACTTTGATCGAGTGATAAGAAATGTAGTATAATTAAAAACACATTATAATTATAATGTCTTTTTAACCCTAGCTATATACATACTCTTTTTCTATCTTTGGCCTTGATATATACTCGGGTCTCTGGGACCCCATATCTATATTTTTTATCGAAACTTCCGTAAAAATGAACATATTCAATTAATTTTTTTTCAATCGATAGAGAATTAATTAAGTCTCCGTAATATGTAAAAATCGATAGAATTGAGGAGCTTCAGAACATATAAGGTGTCCAATAATTGTTCTGACGGAGTTTGTGGACATGTAGAGCAGACTAAATGGAAAGTCCTCTATCATTTTGCAATTTTCACAATAGTTAAGAGCTTTAAGAATTTTTTTAGAATTTTTTTCAGAATTTTTAAATTTTCTTATGTTGAGAATAAGAAAAAAATAAGAAAATGCAGTACTAAAAAGTTGATAAAAAATTCTGAAAAAATTCGTAAAATTCTATGAAAAGAAAATAAACAATTTTCATCTCTTGCAGTTTTTCTGTAAAGTTGATAGTATTTGAGTAAAAAATTATTGAAGACCAATTTTCGGTAATTTTTAGCAATTAATATCTTGTTAACTATTGCAAAAATTGCAAAATAGTAGAGGATTTTCCGTTTCAGTTTAGTCCACTCTACATGTCCACGAACTCCGCCAGAGCAATTATCAGAAATCTTATTTTCAAAGAAAAAGAAAAGTTTAGAAAGTTCATGAAAAAAATCTCAATTTAGCACATTGCATTGGGATTTCTGGGACCTCAGTGTGTATAGCTACGATTAATATATTACAAATTATCTTTAGTCTTTAATCTAAAATTAATACTAAAGCTTATATCTAATCTTGACAGATACTTGAGAAATACTTTAAATGAAAAATTGTGAACTAAAAAATTCTTTAAAAATATAAAAAATTATAAATACGACTGAATAAGTTATTTAAATCCTTGACATTAATATTTTCAATAAAGAGAATCAATAGAAATCAAAGATGAAATGATATCGACTAATATACATACATGAAACATTAAATACGTAAACATTTAAGAAAACATTTTGAATGAAATTACAGCGTGATACTCAACAATATGTGCTTATCAAAATAATTGATCGTAGCAAAATCAGTTAATCTCCGATATACTTATATTTGATTTATCTAATCTAGATTTCTTAACAAATCATGTCGGTCGTTGGACTTTTTATATGGAAGAGGGGTGATGCAATTAAAAATAATCAGTATTACATATCAGTAAATCAGTATTACATATAAATTCGTTTCCATGCGATTTCAAATCATTCAGACAGTGTTCGTACAATGGCGTTAAGAATTTTGTGTCTCCTCAGCCTTTTGGCATTTTCTCAAGGTGAGTAATAATTTTTCCCGGGTTAATCAATAATCATTCATTTAAGTGAATACAAATAGTTCTCTTAGAAGTAGATGGAAGAAAAAAACGTTGTCGTATTATTCAAATAAATGATTTTCTGTGATCCATCTATCAATCGATCATTAAATATAAATAGAAATATGATAGACACAAAACAGTGTATTATGATCTTAGATGAAACTCTGCTGGAAGTTTGCTAATTCGAAGAATCTGAAATTCACTATTAAAATGCATACACTCTTACTTATTATAATTCAAATCTTTATAAAACTTGTTTTTTTAATTCTTCCAAATCTTTCAAATCTTTATAAAACTTTTTTAATTCTTTTAGCTTCATTTCACAAATAGTAGTAATGATTTATCATGCATTATATTGCAGCCGGACTCCTGCCATTTTTTGATCCCAAAATCGTAAATGGAGAAAATGCTAAAACAGGCGAGATTCCGTATCAGGTAGATATATTATATAAAACATACATTTATTATTGGAAATAGATATTAATATGTATAAAATAAATGTATATATACATATTGTAGTATAATTAAATTCTCGAATTGATGCCACAAAAAATTCACAAGAAAGATCGAATTTGTTAATCAGCATTCAATATAGTCTTCGCCTGCTTTTAAACAACGTTTTCATCGTTTATGCAATTCGAATGTCCAAGAAAAAACTTCTTCCGATTTGCTTTAAATTTCCAGTTCAGTGTACGGCAGGAGCCATTAGATAACACAGCCTCAAATCTCATTATAATTTTTAATTTATGAAAAAAGTCAACATTAAATCAGGCGTTAACACTCATTCTAAGGAAGATTCTCATTTCATTAAAAGATGAAATGATCAGAAGCCACTTTCCTTAAACTCAAGCTTAATGCCTAATTTAGCACCTCACTAAGTTTTTTATTTCCTAAATTAGAAATTGCAATAAAAAAGTCAAAATATGAGAATATCTCAATGTATCTTTCAAGAATCCATTAAATTTTGATGAGAAAATTTAATACAATTCGGAGAAGCATTTGATTCATGAGTGATGTAAATGTTACAAAGCGATATATATTAAATAACGGTATTAATAAATGTTTTAATAAATATCTTCGATCTTTTTTTGAATCATTGAATGATTTCAGTTCGAGAACTTATCACGTATTGTATATATACCATATAATATAAAAAATATATAAATATTTTTGTGTGTGAGTGTAATTAATCTTTAAAAAACAAAGATTTATTTTTAAAATCTGTTAATTTCCTTGAATAAGGTTTGTTATAATTTGTTATTTCATTGTATGATTGTTATTTCTCAAAGTGTGACTGTTTTAGCTTTTATTAGCTTTTTTAAATTAAAAACAAACATGGAAATATTACTACAAATTAGAAATGCTATGATTTTCACAGGTTTCTCTTCAATACACAGAAACTTCCTTTCACTTTTGTGGCGGCTCAATCCTGAATAATAATTATGTCATCACGGCAGCTCATTGTGCTAAAGCGTAATTTTATTAATATTATTCTTTAAATAAAATAATTGCGTATCACGTTAATAAACTTATTAGTATACATTTTTTTACATATAAATATTACTTTGTTGATGTAAGAAATGTACAAGAAATATAATGTACGTTTACTATATACATATATATATATATATATATATATATTTCGATAAAAATGTGAACAATTAAATTTTTTGTGTTATAGAATAGGAGCACCAAGTAATGTAAAAGTTATTGCTGGCACTATCAATTTAATTAATCCAAAATCAGAACATAATGTCATAAAAATCATTATACACGAAGAATATGATTCTCTTAATTCTTGGATTAACGATATAGCTTTATTGCAGGTAGGCATAAATTTCTTTTTTACATGAAATATTAGACTCCTTATAAATATTTTTTCCAATTAAAAATTATAAATCTCAAGTAAAACCTGTTTTTTTTTTAGGTCGAAACTCCTTTCATAATATCTAAGACCGTCGGGTTTGTTCCTTTGCCACCAAAAGGTTTTAATGTTAAAGTCAATGATGTAGCCGTTGTGTCGGGATGGGGCAGACTCTGGGTGAATCTCTAGTTATTTTAAATACCTACATATTTAACTATATTATATTTATAATTAGTATATTTATAATTTTCATGTTGATACACAAGATATAGTGATTATTTATATTTTATTTTTATAATATCTTGAGATTTAGAATATAGAATTACAATATCCAGTATACAGGAAGGAATACAAAGGAATGAGAAGAAATTAATATTATTTCAAAGATAGCAATTGTATAAATTATTACGAAATTACAGCAAGGAGGACCAACCACTGTTAGATTACAACGAGTCAACATCTTCATCGCTGATCACACCTACTGTCAATACATATACAAGCAAATGAACTACAACATTTATCCCACACAAGTTTGCGCATATGATTCATCAATCGAAAAAGGATCGTGTCACGTAAGTTTTTCTTAAGATTTCAGTTCTAATTATTGGTTACTCTATTTATAATATTCTCAGTAATAATTTAATAGTGATTTCTTAAAAAGAAGAAAATATTTGAAATTGTGATAAAGAAAATACACAAAACAACATTAAATTTGAGTTAGAATTAATTTTGTTTAAATTTAATTCAAATTTGAATTAAAAAGACATCTTGCTATTTTCAGGGTGACTCTGGTGGCCCATTGACTGTTGGAGGAAAACTCATTGGACTGGTATCCTGGGCAAATGGTTGTGCTAGCACCTCTTATCCTACTGTATACACGAGTGTTATCGAGTACTTGGATTGGATTACAGCTAACACAGCCTAAACTAATCCAAATTTTGCGTCTATCTATGATTCATACTCTCTCCTTCATTTTGTATAATTTTGTAATTATCGATATTTAAAATCCAGGAAAAAAGGATATTTTTTTTTTTTAATGTAAAAGCCGATAACGGCATAAGGTGATAATGACATAGGGTTGTACATAATAAGTGCCCTCAAAATTCTGTACACATTTTCGATGAAATAAATTAATTCTTTCCGCAAGAAAACACTGACAAAGTTAGTCTGCCTAATTTCTCGCTGCAGCGAGAAATTATCGCGCGACAAGTGCCGTTCATTTTATCTATCACGATTATTACGAATCAAAATCCAGAGAGACTTTGATATAGAGCTATGCCTGCTGGTTAGTGCAAGGGGTCGGATAGAACTTGGCTCTGTCGTGAAATCAATACACCATGACCGCGCGGGGCTCACGTGTTGCTCTTATTTCCGGCAATACTTGGCAGAGCGGAAGCGGTCGATGCTCACATTTTAACGATAATTGACAGTCATGATCGTAGCGGCGTCTGTATTTGATAAAATAGATCATAAATAAAAGATATTCGTTAATCATGTCATTAGTAGCTCGTAAACAATCTTATTATTTCCTTTATGATGTCTAATGATTTTATGATTGTGAGAAAAAACAAAAAATGATAGGCAATATTCTTTTCGAAAAACCAGATGCACCTTCAAGATTTATAACTGAAAAAAAGATAATCAAGAATGAAAAAGGAAGCTGCATCCTCGAGAGGAAAAATGATATAAAAAATATAAAACTTATCATATTTGCTTTTTTTCCTAGCAAATAAAATAAATAACTAATAGCAAATGTTAGAAACTTTCCAAATAAGAACAGGATAAGCTGCAACTGCAGTGAGGCGATATTCGACAAGAAAACACGAACGTGAGGGAAATCGAATTCATCCCGAATTCTATTCTGTATTTACATTGCTAATGAAATATCATTTCTGCTTTCACCGTTCTCCGAGCATGATAGGCTGCTACGTTGCTCTCAGATTTTGTTTTATGACAATAAAAGGCCTAATAATTGTTCATTTCCGACGGAAATGATTATTAAGTACGAACCTCTATTATGAAATTGCTCTATTATGAACCTTCTTCAGAGAACATTTATTGCTTTATTTAAAAAAATATCCTCGATAAAATGACGGAACTCAGCTACTCACTTTCGCTATTCGTATAAAAACTTCATAATTTTACGATTTTGCTGGCATAATTATAATAATAAAATCTTTCATCAACCATTAAATTCTCAGAAATTAATTTGTCGCGTAGAGACGAACTAATTTCCGCTTCAGTTACGTAACAAACGTTATAAGCGGTGTCTCATCGCATCGTGCATAAATATTCCCGAATAACTTCACGGTTCAGAACGCATACTAAACATGGTATATTTACTGTCGGTTGGCCAAAATAAGATGTATAATATATAAGTACACACACACACATACTGCGAACACTATATTCCATAGCCTAACTATCCGAGCAGATACACAAACTTGTATAGTTTGCAGAGCTTATATACCTCCTAGTTCTACAGGGTTAATTTCCACAATATTACAGCATATTATGAAGTAGCCACATACAAAAGCATTATTCTCTTTCATAACTGTACATAAAGTAGTATTTACAATCATGTCAAAAGCAATGCCTTTGCGTAGCACATAACTTTAAGATAATACTATACTTAAATGCAAATAAGAGAATGCTTGGCATTATTTTCTGCTTCAAAAATATATAAATATAAAATAAAATATTCAAATATATATAAATATAAAAATATATATGTACGAATACATATACAAAGACTGTCAATTAAGTGTAATAAAAAAATTCAAAGGAACACGCAACGACTTGTTTAATTATAGATCTAAATTATTTATTATTAAAATATAAAATCAAATCAAATAATTTTGCATAAAAGAAATATTTTAAAAGATTCAGCGTTCATTCGTAGAGTTGTGAGCTCAATCAAATCATTTATTAAATCTGCATTCTAAAAGTAAATAGAAATACATGATATATGTATGTATAAGGAAAATATTTATTTTAATGTCTGAACGAAACTCTCAAGAAGCTTCGACAGAACGAAGCTCTTTCGCGATCAATTCGACATCGCGCTGTCTTATTCCTTTCCATTTTTTCTTTCTCTTTTCATCTTTTTATACATCTTACGACTTCCCTTTTATTTCTTCTTCTGAACCCGCAAAGCAACCTTGGATGAGTCGTCGCGACTCAATTTTATTGGAATTTTATCAGAATAACTACTGGAATATAAAATTGTAGGTTTCAGCTCGTGAATAAGTTAATGCTTTATATTAATCATGACAAGAAAAAGCAAAATTCTATAAATTATGAAAATAAATCACGAATTAAATCAAGCTTCTTTATAAAACTCTATTAAATGTAAGAAAAGTGTTCTCGATAATCTTTCAATTGATTGCAGAACATATAGTTTTATAATATTAAATATAACATTCAATATAAATTTTTAAGTATAAATTTGAAATAAATGCATTTTGCTACTTAGCATTGTACGTAGATGTTCAAAGTAACTTTCAGATATTAACAAGTTTATTGTAAGTTCCACTTTGATATTCTCATATGCACGTACAACATTAACTAGTGAAGCATAATTTTCGAAATGTTTCCATAGGGCTTTTGGTTCATTCTGTGTAACGATTATATACGATCGTTAAATTTTGCAATAAATACTCACATATTTTCGATATGTACATAACGGTTATATGTGTGTGTTCGATAAACCTTGTTCAAATATCAAGAATTGACAAATATTTTGTGCTAAGAACAAATTATGTTATATACAAAATTAATTTACAAAATTAATTTACAAAAATACTCTAATGCGTCTGCAAAAGCTTAACAATAAAAAAATTTGTATAACTAATTGTATCTGGTCTTAATTATAACAACAGAATATATATATATAAATTTTATATACATATATATAAATTCTAAGAAAAAATTCTCTCCGTTTATAATAATGATTATTTATGAATACAAATACATACAAAATTTCTAGCAATAAATTATGTATATGCCCTAAATAATAAAATTTTGAAATCGTTCGTACTAGTAAATATCTGTCGACATCAGTGTCTGACTATCGTTGATTTTTACTACTTTTATAGTATTAAACGAGATTTTAATTCTATTAAAAACGTGTTTTGACACAAGAATGTTTGAGAAGAAATGTAATTATAGATAATATTCCTGTACACAACAGTCTTTAGATGATGGATTCACGATTACCGGATAAACTAAGTTTGCTTTTGCTATTGAAAGTAATTATATTTAGAGGCAGCTATCTCGGAGAGACATGAAAGCTCATGTTTCCAACTTACGATCGAGTAAACGTCCACATAAATGGATTTAAACGAGCCTTCAAAATCATAAATCATAAACTTGAAACAACTTGCATCTTCAAACGTTCTAATATCTATTCTTGATGTAGTCTAAACTCCTCCTCGAATATATGTAACGGATTGTACAGTAATAATATAAAATATTCGCGACGTGCACTAAAATAAAAAATTAACTAAATATGGTATAACATGTTTAATTGGCTGCAGCAGCCAATTTTTAGTTGTGTTAGCCAGTTAGCCTATCGAAATCGTATTGACATTGCGAATAGGTTAATGTAATGTAACCAAAAATTGACTGTTGCAACCAGTTAAAAATGCTGTTCCATATTTTACCATCTAAATTGCTACAACAGCCAATCTTTTTTTCAGTGCAAAAAAATACAGATTATAAATTCCAGACTTGTCTTATACTAAATCTTTCCATTTTATTATCGCAATGGAATTCCATTGCGTTTCCACAGCGAAATCCATTAAAGAAGTTCTCGTAAAAACGAGTTTCAGAGGAAAGCGTCACATTTACTACGAATTATACCTTCGCATTTTTTCAAATTAAATATTCTTTTCAGGAATGTGTGCCTGACAGTATCCACCCGATATGAAATTGCACGGCATACGCAATTAAAATCTTGGCATCAGGCCAATCAAATCTTTTTACTGCTTTATCAAATATATATAAGATTTTTTTGTATTATTAGTACCAATGTTGTGAAATTTTTCTGTTGGATAAAAGCTTTATTGTGTTTAACAGAATTTGTAAATATTAAATTTAAATAATATTTAAATAATTATAATTTATTCACAGCGCAGATATGATTAATAATGTTATTTATACCATCGCGATAAAGTTAAGATGAAACAATATTACTTCATTGTCAGAAAAAAGCAATTGTTACATAGTCCCTTATATCATTAAAGTTTTGAAGAACTCACCTGTACATGAAATCGATTATAGAACTTTTCTTTCGTTCTCTAGAGACCGTTGGACTTTAAAATACTATTGTAATAGGATATATATATGAGAAAGTGAACCAAAGTTATAATGTTTATATGAGTCATCGTATGAATCTTTACTTTCTTTCCCGTTACAATTTGTACCTCACTTAAAAAGTAATTTAAACGAAACAATGAACAATTTTCACAATATTATTTTCTATCTCTTTTTCTGTCTTATAAATACTATGGCTGGTTACATTAGAAATAAATTCAATAGAAATAAATTCCATTTTGCAAAATGCATTTTAAAAAATACATTTTTATATTAACAAAGTTATATTAACAAAGTAAAGAAACAACAAGAACAAAGTTTACAGAAGAATATTTCGATTATAAACAGAAATCTAGATAAAATTATTCTTTATAGAATTAATTTAATATTAATAATATATAATATTAATGCTAACAGAATTAATAGTATTTATTGTTATAAAATTGTAAGAACTTCATACATCAATTGATTCTTTCTATTAATTGATAACTTTGACATTTTATATATACATATATGTATATATCATAGTTCAAAAATAAGCTCAAAAGAAAATTCTCTTTGCATTATCTCTATTTTACCATATCCGCTAAAAAATATCTTATTCAAAGCAATATCGATTACGCAATCCTGATTACGCGCGAGCAAGACACAAAAGCAGACACTTACTTGTTTGCGGAGCGGCGTGACACATTCGTCCTTGGTACGCTCAAAGCGCTCAAACTTGAAGCTGTTGCTGCGGTAGAGCTCGTTGTCGCTCTGTTGCCTCCTGCAGAGCCGTCGCGTGAGCGCGCGCGGCCTGCAAGGCGCACATTCGGTGGCGAGCTCCCAGTGCAAATGCAGCATCGCGAGCTCGGCGGTGCAACGTGCCATGGCGCAGCCGGCGCGCCTCACGCGGCATTTAACCCGCTTGATGCGGCCTTCAGGCTGCGGTTTATGGCCGCAGGGCTGCGTGCCGTTGCAGTTGCAGTCAGTGCACGTGCGGCGCGTACGGCGCGTTTTGACCGTATGCGAGCACGGCTTCGCCTCCTCGCCACACTCGCACTCACACGGCGCCTCGCCGCCGCCTGTGTGGGCGCAGCTTGATCTTTCGTCGGCGCACTCGCACGGCTGCTGCTGTTGCAGCTGCAACTGCGTGGAGGAGACAGGGGAAGATGAGGACTGTGTGGCCGCTCGGCGACGAGTTCCGACACCGCAGGTTGCGTGACGGCAAAAACGATCCGCGCACTCGCATCTGTAACAAAGAATGTATTAAGAATGTAGGTATTATACGCATTTTTTAACAAAATAAAAAGTTACACAGATTTTTCTATATCGTATTTAAAAATTGTACAAAAAATTTGGCATCGATTTAAAATCTAGGTAAAACCTAGATGAATTATTTTGATCAAAAAATATGTTTTTAAAAAATAATTGGGATAAAATAAAAAAATAAACTATGATATTGTTAAATATAAATATTTACTGCATTGAACTCTTTCGTATGTATTTATGTAACATTTATTTTTATACACTGAGAAAAAATGCTGTTGATTCAATTAAAATCTATATCACTAACATAAGTGATTAATTCATATATATTTTTATTGACATAAAGGCCTTGATTATTGAAATAATAATTTATGTCCGTAATATAGAATTTAATTGAATCAACAGCATTTTTTTCTCAGTATACGAAAAGTATAAATTTCCAATTCTTCACTAATTCACTTTTTGCATAGAAAAATTATACACCTGATACATTCTTAACGAGTGTAAAAAGGGTGTATTTGCGAAAAATAACAAACAAGTTAGATAAATATTAAACCAAAAAAAGAACTTTCTATCTTTTCTATCTCTGAAATTTTTAACTTTTAAATTTATGCTTAAATTCTAAGCAGAATCGTAAGGCTCGTAACATTTTTTTATAAGATCTGTAAGAATTTTTAAGTGCTTATACCTTTATACAATATTTTTACAGACAACTTTTTACTAGCCATAAAATTTGCAAGAAATAGATATTTACAAATAATCGTACGTTTTACGATATATATGCATAAAATTAAAATCTTAACCATAAGTTCTTACAAGTTTTACACGTTACGAGTCTTACGATTCTGTTTAGAATTGACCCATTAGATTAAAAATTATATTAAAACATTTGATTGCTTTATTTCAAGCCATATGAATTGTAAACGTTACTACTTTTGAAACGTCCGCGTATTGATTTCTTTCTTTCTGAGATTTAAATACTATACCTTAAGCAATTATACAAGTGTCTAAATATTAATCGAAAACATTGATTTTCACATAACAGTCGCGACATATTTCGTCCGAGATACTTGACAGCTGTAAGTTGGACCGCAAAAGTCCTATTGACTATTGGAAATTTTATCTCGCACAATGATAAAACGGAAAGACTCCGCTCGAAAGTAGAAAGAAGATCAGAATCTATGATTGCTTGCATATGATTATATTGCGATTGAATTTCAGATTATCCAGATAATTGCATTGTGAATTGACGTCATTAATTTCATAATTTAATATTTTTTTTATTTTAGTGATAAAATCATTTCTTGATTAGAGATAAACTATTTCTTGAATTTCTTGCACTTCCCACATTTCTTATTTAATGAATTTTTTCATCAATAAATTTATCTATCCAATACAAACATTGTAATTTCCCGTATTTATTTATATACAACAAATTAATAGTGTGTAACGTATAAATTACAATAATTACGAGAAACACCTTGATTCGTAATAAATTCATGTTAATATATCCATAAATGCGCACGTACAACAAATAATACATATTTACTCTGTAATTTAATAAAACTACAAGCGAGCTACTTTGGTTCATGATATTTATGAGCCAAAAATGGAAATAAATATACAATCTCTGTATAATTCGTCGTAACACGTGGCACTTTATAAATCAATATTTCAACATTCTAGAAAAGAGATAAAAGGACCGTGCGAATTGGCATTCTCGTCTTCAGACAGACAATTTCCTCCGTTAAACCGACATGAAAATGCTTTCAAACGTTGCATTTCGCGTTTCGCCATCGTGAAAGCTTTTCCATATTAATTCTACTCATACACAGATGAGGTAATTGCCTTGTTTATTCTACAAATGAACAGCTGCGTCAACCTCGGATAAGTTTGACTACCGAGTGAACCTTGGCAGGTCCACGAGTTAACTATACTAGCTACTTGCTTCCGCCTAAAATCTGCTTACGATTAACACAAGCCAACAGCATATTAGCTCTTGACCTCTATTATATACCTTCCACCCCTTTTACTGCGATCTTCAAAGTGCGATCTAGCTTTATGTAATCGATCATCTATCGCCATCAAATTACACCGAAAATTATCAATGAAAATTTCACGAACAAAAAAGGTTACGAATTAAAAAAATCTATAGATGTGAAAGGATATACGATAAAACTGGAACACTCTATAGATGTAATTATTGCTCGTTATTTCCACTCTTATCGATCGAACGAAACAACCCAAAATTCCAAAGGATACCATCAACAATAGTTTTTCAGAAAAATTTATTACGATACAATGCCATGAATATCAACAATTATCACCGGAAGGTCATTGGTCAACAAGTGCTATCGACCGAATAAGGCGGTCTCTTCCATTCTATCGCGATAGCAATAATTGGAATCGCACCAACCTACCCCAATCTTCACAACCTACCCCAGCAACAACACAGCCAGCTGGTCTTTATCGTAGGATGGAATAGATAATAGGGGTTATTACGTCGTCATTAATGTACCTTCTGATCCTTCGCAGAACTGATCCTCGCTGTACATGCGGACAGGGCTGCGATTCCGGCGGACAGTCGCAGCTGACGGTGGCCGCGGCGGCAGCGGCGGCGGCGGCGGCAGCAGAAGCACCAGCCGGCCGAGTACGACGAACCCTGATTAACACTGGATGCACCGGGCACGGCTGCACTTGACAGCCACAGACGATGGTCTGGGGTCCGCCGCCGGAACTACTGCGGGATTTACGGCCGCCACCGCCGCGCTTCGCGCGTTGGTCCACGTGCAACTGGCACGGCTGCACGGGGCAGCCGCAACGAGCCGCGGCACCACGACGCCCGGCACCCTGTACGCGTCTCCACACCCGCTCCATTCAAAGACCGGCGTGCGACTGACAATCAGCCGCCCCACACCATCGTCAATCCGGCGGATCGCGCGGGCGCGCGACTGCTTCGATCCTTTCCGCGCGACCTCGGTCACCCTCGGCTCTCCGGGGGATGATACCCTCTTCTGGTCGACCGTTGCGTTGTGTTGCGCACTGGTCCACGTTACCTCCCTCGCGCTTTCGTACTGTGTAGCTGACGTTTCTTCCCTCCAAATGCGCGTGGGCGCACGGACAAATCCGGGCGTTTACCCTGAGTGAAGGGTCACCGATGACTTCTTAGTGAAATCTCGCTCAGTAATGTCTTACTTTGATATAGGCGTGAATTTGCCTCCGAGTTTTAGAATCGGAAAAATCTTAGTAATGTAACATGATATGAGAAAACATATAAATATGCATTCATTTTTAATGACATTTGATTTCAGACTGAAACTTTATATACATATATTAGAGAATTTTTTAAAGATGTCTAAAAATTTTTATTTACAAAAATTTACAATAGTTATACAAACATGATTGTGTCTATATAAAAGTATACATCCCCAGAAAACATTAAAAATAATCTTTTATTAATAATTATTAAGCAAAGAAACGCTCCTCATTTTTCTATAAAATTAATTTTAATTCACGTTAAATTGATCGTGTTGTATTTAAAACCGAAGCAGCAAATATCTGCTGTAGAATTCGTGGTATATTTTTCAAATCCATGCACACAAACGCGCGACCAGAAGGCATTTTCTTTATCAATCTAAAAATAATATGAATATTTTAACTAGTATCGATAGTATCGATAGTATAATCAATAATAAGGTGATAAAATTTTATTTATTTATTAAACTACCTGCTCGCTTGATCACCCAACGATCCAATAAAAATAGCGTAGGCATTTACATCTGGATTAGACGTTAATAATTTTGCAAATCGTTCAGGAGAAATCCCGTAACGATCTAGATTCGCATCCGAGAGTACAACTACGATAGACTCGTCAGAATCCTCTTTCGCCAGACTCGCAATTGCGTGTTGCGTCGCCTGTAATGTATTATCGCCGGACGTGCAAAATTGCGAGTGAGCGTGCATCGTCTGCAAAGACAAATAATGGCTCGTTAATTAAATCGCATGGCTTATCTTTCCATGAAAAAAACGGCAAAAACAAATCTACTCGCCTTAATCACCTCCAGTCTTCTTTTATTGTCCGTTGGCGGTTGCGTGAGATCGACAAAGATAATACGGTAATCATCGCCGGAATGGCCAACAATGTCGTATTGAAATTTACCTTCGTAGCCACTGAAAGCCTCCATTACCATGACACAGGCCTCCAACTCGCGATCCAATCGACCATCGTAGCCGTTGAATCTGTACATACTGCCAGATACATCCACGACGAGTTTCAGTCGCTTCGGCTTCAACTGGGGAGCGCCGATCTCCGGTTCCTTCTCCGTTCTACGCCGATAAATCGTTTTTTCACCTGTTAATCCCTCGATTAACTTCGTATCGTCCAGCTCGCCCGACGTCTGATGCCTGCACCATTGCCGCTCGTTGCTCTTCGCCTGCAGCGTGCCTATAAATAGCACACGAGCGTGGGGCACATAATAAGAAATACTGATTTCCATAAAAGCCATATTCAGAGCTTAGGACGCTCACCTAATATGACTCTCAAGGCCTGCACTTGATTATGAACCGCGTCGCTGAACTGAGAGTATAGCTTGTGGTCGTATTCGCTCATTTTTATGTCCTTGAGTCGCTGCTTGAATGCTCGAAGACCCATCTCGCGAGCGGCTTTCTTTATATGTTCCGGCACTGCATTCTTCTCCTCGTCACTTAGTTGATGCACTGTGTGTCCAGCGTCCAAACGATATGGACCTCCTTTTCCGCCCAAACCTGCCGTATCTCTGCCTAGAATACATAAAATTTCATGTATTCTGTTGTAATATTGATTGATGATTAAGCGCAAAAAATAATATTTTAAAGCAGTGATGTACAATCTGCGACTCAGCTGTGAATTTTTTTTCAGTCCGTTGACTCATAGTCAAAATATAAAATAATATTTTATTACGAACAAAATAAATATCATACGGAAGATTTTATTTAATTCTAAAAATAGCTCTTTGAAAATGATTTAAAAAAAAGATCTCATCTAATTTTAAAAATAGCTCTTTAAAAAATAACTCTTTAATAAATGACTTAAAAAAAAAAGATTGCGCATCACTGCTTTCAAGTAACAATATGTAATTTTCCTTTAAATTTTATCTTGTTCATTATCTTATTTGAATATACCCGTACCTCCAGTTCCCCCGGCCCAAGTATTGCCACCTACGTGTGGTTCATTATTCTTATCGACCTTTCCGTGTTTCGGCCCGCTGACATCCTGCCCCGAATACCTCTCTTTAGTGATCTGCATGTTTTCCTCATCGGCGCCTATCATTTTACGCCACGCACCTAACGACTTTTCTATATCCGTGATGGATGTCTCCCATAAACGAACGCAACCACCGGCGTCTATTATGACGAGACCTTCGTTCGACGTAAGTGACGCATAAAGCGGAAGATCCTTCGCATACAGCCATTGCGTCAATGGCGAGACATTAACCGGTCTGCGTAAAAGAGATTTAATAATTTTTCTGAGTTGTTCTATCGGAAACGATAAATGCGCAATAATAGCAAAGATATACAAGGTGTTCGTGAACTAATGATACAAGTAGTGATACAACAAGTATAATATAGGTGATTATATGTGAAAAAATAAATCGAGAACGTAATATAAGATTTATATTTTTGAGAAAATCAATTTTTAATATTATGTCTAGACTTAACAAATCTTACAATAGATTACGGTCCATGTTTGTGTTTATTACATTAAGTAATCAAACCTACACATTAAGAAATTCACGCATGATTATTATTTTATAAATTGTTAAAATGTTGCTTATTCTGTCAAATACACAATTCTCTTCAAAGTAGATTTCTATTAATGTTTTCTAACATGTTCTTGAATTTATTAATTAAATCCGTATTCTCGGCATATATTTAAGTCATATTGAGAAAAATATTCTGATCGTACCAACAAAGAAAATAAACTCTGATCGTATGAATCAGAATTCTGGTTATCACACAATTAAATTTCTGGTTACCACGATTAGAATGTTTGATAGATTTAATTATAAGTATTTGATTTGTACCTTTTTGATTGAATCTACCAGAATTCCAATTAATGCAAGATTTTGTTTTCATTTTCTTAAAAATAAAGCCCCATATGAAAAAAAAATTATTCTACGTTTTCGAACTATTTTTTCATATCACCCCCTTCTCAATTGAACTATCAGTTCACGAATATCCCATATATACAGCATTTTAGAATAGTGTTATTTTTTCAAAGATATTAAAAATGTAAATAAAGTGCTACAACTCTCATCTTTTATGATATGATCCTTGTATTTGTCGCAGGTTTACTTACTCTGGAATAGGTATGTATCGCAGTTTATGGTTTACCGTGTCGACTATCTCTAAATAACCGGAAATTCCCATATGTTTTGTGTCCTTTGGATAAACCTCGTCGGGTACTTGACTGGGCGAGATCGTTCTAATTACTTGTCCATTCTGCGTAATGATGGGCGTTATGAAGCTGCGCGTTCTTCCTCTCCTTGGCCAGAAATGCAGCTCGTTAGAACTATCTAAATCGGGAAATCCCGTCACTATACCAGCGTACGTATTATCGGTCACCAGGAGTCTATTTGGACAGTCTATTTTCTGCTGAAGAGCTTTGCTCAGCTCCGTTTTACTCAGACTGCTGTTACCACAATTCAAGACACTGCCGGTCTTTAAATCAACGCTGTTAGATTCATCCAACTCGCGTAACACATTCGGGCACAGGTCGGAATCCGAGGATTTCGTAAGAATGTATTTATTCTTCGACGCGTCCTGGATTAACCATTTTCTATTGGACGCGAGTAAGACTGATTCGATGTTGCATGGCAAACTCATCGAGTAAGCACACATGTTTTGTAAATCGACAACTTCGATTTTGTCGTGGTCTTGTGTATATAAGACAATCAAATTATGCGACGGGAGTAGATCTGCCTTCATCTTCCATTGAAGATTTTTGCTCCTGAAGACGTTCGATATTCTATCGGCGACATCCAGAAAGATTGAAAACTGCAGTTCTCGAACCGAACCTTCGTTTATATTTATCACAAGTATAGAATTGCTCTAAAAAAACCGATCAAATGCGATAAACGTTGCCATTGAACAAAAGCGATTTGCATCCCTACTGAAAAGAATCATACAGTGATGAAATCATATAATTAAAACATGTAAGTCACGTATCGAATTGTTCTAAATCAATACATGATTTTTTTAAATTACGTAATTTGAAAAGTCACATAATAATATGTTCTTTTTTCTTTTATTCTTATTATTCAATTCTTTAAAATTGTGATTATAAAATCACATGATGGATGAAATTATTTCTAATATCATGTAATATTATTTCTAATATCTTTTTCAAATTACATCATTAAAAAAAAATCATGTACTGATTTGGAACAATCCGTTACATGTTTTAATTATATGATTTCATCACATGACATGATTTTTTGCAATAGGGATTACTAATTTGTTACTTACAGTTTCTTCGTGAACTAAAACGTCTCCGAAATTGTCGACCGCGATGTTATAAAACGGCATATTGCCCCTGGGGCTAATTAAACCTTGCAAAGACGTTTCACGAATCTGCTCAGACTCCGGCGTCATACTAAATATACTCAAAGGATTCGACGTGAGAGCATATATCCTGTCATCCGTGCCATCCCCTTTACTTCCATTCGCGACCGTTAAAGCAGTCACTACACTGTTTTCGTTAATGGGTATTGTCCAGTAATTTTGGAGTTCCGTAAACCAAGCCGATCTGGTTTCGACTCGATCTAAAATTCGATCGTGTTGCGCCGGAAATGTTGGCGGTTTCAACTTAACGTACCTTTCCTGAACAGATATATTTTGGAACGTGCTTAGAACACGCCAACTACCACAGATCTTCATCTCAGGCAAAGGAATTCTGCAAATGGAAAAAGGGGAAGAACATTGTACGCGTGTGTGCGAAAGTTATTATCCCATGTATCTTTATTCTCTTCGCATTTTCATTTATTATGTATAACAACGAATCCATTGTATATCGCAAAATTAATAAAATACATTACAAAATTGTACAAATTCGTTATATTTTTCTAATGCTTATGTCTATTTGATTCATAAATATCTTGCAAAATTGTTTTAAAGTACGTATATAAAGATTATCTTACTCCTTAGCTAAGGCAATATTAGTTGGATTCGTTCCAATAAGAATTCCATGCTTATGAAGCACGGTTACCAAGGTATCGAATATTTCCTGGCTATATCGATCAAAATCAAAGACATTGCGCACTACAGTACCCAACGGTTCGTTTGGAAATTTCTACAATTAAAAAATGTATTATCAATTACACTGTTATCAATCTATCTCAGTCAAAACCAATTAAAAGTAATATAATATCAAAATGTTATAATTTCGTACTCATATAACTGTTATGTAACACCATGTATTATATTACATTTATATTGTTGAGAGCGAATTATGACATCCGCGATATTACTTTTAGTTGGTGTTGATCGGGATCGTTCTAAAAAATCCTATTAGCTCACCTCTAAATGTTTAACTATATTAACAACTTCCCGAGTCGAGTAAGGATACGAGACTAAACCTTGATCGGCCATACTTCTCAGCTCGCCGAAAGCTTTCACTAATTTGTGTATCGTCCGATCATCTATGTGCGGACCGTATTGCTTCAGGAGCTGAATCTCGCTTCGTATACTCGGATTGTCGACGGAATGCGTGCTGAATAGATCTCCCAGAGCGCCGAAAAAGTCATTGCCCAAAAACGGGAAGCCCGGTCTATTCGCTAACACGATCATCCTAAAGTCAGGATGCATGGATATGCTGTTTGCATTGGGGGCGTTGCCACTGACACGAGGAACAATTCGTCTACCATCCGACAGAATCATTTCGCCCGATTCCACTAGGGTCTGAAAATGACAGGATCATCTCGCGATTCACAACCGACAAAATATTCACGTCATAATAGCTATGCTATCGTCGAGTACGTACTTTCAATATACATGTCACGTGTGTGGGTGCTTTGTCTGCCTCGTCGACGACAAGGACGTGGCCTAATTTAACGGCCTGCACGAGTGACGAGTCCTCGTAAACGACTTTGCCATCCCTGACCATTGGCTGCAGGGTCAAAGTCTGCACGGTCGTGTCGCGGTGCAGCTGAATGTATTCGCGCGGCCTGTTCAGCAGTTGCAGTAGTCGATCCACGACCTTATTCTTACCGACGCCCTGATTGCCGACCAGCAGGAGATTCTGTCCCAGACTAAAGTCTTGCAGCAGCCGCTCTAAGAGCGCAACATGTTCCGGCACATCGTAGAACAGGATGTCAGGTACTTTACTGTGCGCCGCGGTGAAATACCGATCCCCAACGGTGTTACCGATTTTCACGGAGTCTTTCGTGACCGAATACTCGATCATCGAATCTGCCGTGGTTTCCGGCGAAACAATGCCAAGGCGACGGCAGGAGTTCTCGAGAGCCTCTTTCGCGATCGTCGGCAAGAAGCGCGCCAGACACGCACGTTGCACTGCGTTGTAAACGTCGTCACACTGGAACCGATGCATTCGCTCCGCGATTCGTAGAAGCTGCCGGGTGCTGAGCGAACTGGCGAGAGACTGTAGGGTCGGATCACTGGATGAACGTAAAACATGCGCTAATTCTACGATATTGAGTAACGCTTGGCTGGGTTCTCCAAACTGCAACAGAATACTCGATGAGAATTTATCCACGATTGAAGACATGTCGACATTGTAAATTTCATTACGATCACCTTCGATCGAATAATATGAATCTCCTCGCGCTTGTCAAGCGGTCTCATCTCGTGAAAGAGGAACAAACTGAGTAGTTCAGAATTCAACCATTGGCCGGATGAGCTATTGACAATCGGTGGTTCGGCCAAAGCTATCAATCTGAAGGCGGGATGAATTCGCAGAACATCACGGTCGCGCATTTCCTCGTCGGATCTGTTATATTCTTTCTTTATTTCATCGTAACGATCGGCTCGTATGAGCCGTTTACCGTCGTGCAATTGCAGTTCTCGATCGTGGACTAATCTAAGAGTAAAACGCGGGCGTTACGTTATCATTGCCTTGAAGTCTGTTCTGAGAGTCTGCAATTCTGTTAATTGCCGCGATTACCTATGCAGTATAGCTAAGGTACTGGAATGAATCCTATTGATGCCATCCAGCACGGCCAGTTTGCCATGAAGAGCCGCGTCGACCAGCGGCGAATTTCTCCATACCGTGTCGCCATTAAGCGACGTAGTTCGTTGTTGTATCAAATCCCTAGAAGTCATATCCTAAGAAAATATTTAAATCGTTTCAATTCTCGAAGGAACTGTCATGATTGTCATAGACATGACGTCATAGACGAATGATTTCTTTTTAAGTTGAAGTCTGGAGTTGTCGTTTCCTGCTTCTCTCACAAAAAAGAACACCAATTGCAAACTAATATCACCTTCGCGAAAAATACCTAAGACTTGCCTGATAAAGCACTATTGGCTCCACTTGATAACCTAATAAATCGGCGAGTCGTTGGACGGTGGTGGATTTGCCGCAACCTTTCGGTCCGATCAAGCAGAAATCAGACGTCAAATGGGATTCCAGCATATTCGCCAGCAAGTTATTCTGATAATTAGTCTCTATATAATGATCACTGTTCGCGCTAAATAATTGATTCGTGCCGCAGGGAACCTATTCACAGAATAGATTCAAATACTTAGCAGCGACTGGTTGCGTTCAGTAGAAAAAACAGCTTTATAACTATTGCGAGATTCTTGAATAGAATTGATTTATACATTTAAATCCAGTGAAAAGTTAAAAACCAATCATACTAAAGAATTTTACAATAATGGGAAAGCTGCTTTTTCTGCTGAACGTAGCTAATTAATATAGGAATGATGTAAATAAATAATTATTTATAGCTTACGTGAAAACTTGTTTTTACGTTATCGCGTTTTATGCTGATCTCTAAGAAATCGTCAATCTTCTTGGCAACGTCTACTTTATTAGTAACAGTACGCTTCACTTTAGAATCATTCAATACGCTAAATGTTTCAAGAATATCCTCGACAGCATTCTGACCCTCCTTACCCAAAAATAGTTTGTACGGATAAAATCTATAGAAAATGTCGTACACCGACAAGTCTGGGTTTTTATCCTAAGCACAAATATGCGAAATTAGTGTAAAAATGATGACAAAGCGCCGCAGTATCGATGCAAGAGCTAGAAATTTACCATAATAAAAGCGGCCGACGACAAATTGTCCAAAGGAAAATCTGGCAGGCCTATGGTGACAGCTTCTGGGGTAACCAATGCATGAGCACATGATAATAATTGCGACAATTTCCCAGCGTCGACGTTTGGTGCTAAGTTTCTCAAGCCCTCGAATTGTTCCTTAAAAATCAAATCTTGATGTACTTTGACATTCCCAATAAATATGCTAAAATTTAAATAAATTATCTAACATACTCTTTAAATTCTTTGGAATCTCACTCTAAAGAGTGAAGATTGAGCCAGTTTTGAAAAAGACTTAATTTCAATCTTTAAGAGCGAAATTTTATTCTTTACAATGAGATTCACTCTAAAAGTTTTAGAGTGAGTACTGTGTAACTTTTTATTTTCTACAGAACGAAGTATGGCACTATCAAACGAATGTGATGCTTCTATATCAAAAATCCAATCAGAAGAAACGATTGAGTTTTCGATTATGAAGTAAATGTAAAGAATTTATTCTTAATTAATAGAATTACATTCGCGAGAACTTGATAACAGCCTGATAACATTTCGCGCTCGAGCACTGCAGTAGTCACTCAGCCGATGAAACTTTCCCAACTAGGAAAGTTTACGAAGCTGCTATGTACGGGGCGTAATATATTTAACGTTATTTAACGTCTATCTGCGGTGCGTTGAACTACTCGAATTCGGTGCAGAGTTATCTACCCATTACTTCTCCGCCTTCGTCGACATAGTTGGCATTCAAGAGAGAGGGAGAGAGATAGGGAGACAGAGAGGAACTCGGCAGAAACGTGCACGTGAGGAATGTTATATATCGCGATTTGGTACGAAACGGTCCTCCTTCCGAGAGAGTGATTAACACCGAGAGCTTTCCAACATTGCGCCCACGAGCACCGAGTGAATAACTACCACTCGGCACGGAAGCGAGATATCCGCCCACCCTCAGAATTTCCATCGAAAACTTTCAATCGGCCGGGTTATAATCTCGAGCCCTCGATCGGCCGTAATTGCGGCGTTGGTGGAAATGTGGTTTTCGTGACTCGTCCCCGACACCCACCGTGAAAATAGAAGAAATGGAGAATCAATTTCGCCGAAGCGTCCTGTAATTCCATCGAAACCACGTTCGATTATTACGCATTCATCGACAGTCTCATACCAACTCACATTGCGCCGATTTCGAGGCGAATAAATATATAATAACCGACGGCCGCGATATCGTCGCGATTAAATTACGAACTTAACGTGCTCGGAAAAGTTCACAGTCTTCTTTTAGAGATGTGTCACCCGACTATCAGGACATTAACTGGCTATTTCGCAAACACGCGATTCTCCATTTCCAGCAATTTTCATAGTTCAATGCACTCGCGGAGATCAACTATTGTATTGTTATCGGATAAAAGACTATTATGATTTCGACAACGATATCTTTGCAACTTTAGACTTAACTTTAAGCTAACAATTACAGAAATAACTTTGGTGTATATTTAAGAAATTTCTAATTGCTATAAATTGCTATGTAAGATCAAGTATTCATGCATCTACCATTCGTCTAAATAATAACCGTAAATAAAGGTCGGACTTAAATTATGGCAACATTTTTCTGAAGGACATCCATCAGCTGTAAAGTCAAACTTTCATTTTAATGCGCCAACTTTCACGATGATTGATTATTAAACGATGATGCCGTGTATGTAGAAAATAGATGTCCGCGCATCCCTATTTCTCTACCAAGTTTTATTACTCCGAAAATAAGCGCCGGATATATTATAAAGCTGTCTTGTGCGATTCCCAAACACGCCGCTCTATTATTTTCGTTCGCTATTGTAGCGACTGCCAGGAGTTTTGCGAAGATGGCATATAAGTCAACGAAGTCACAAACAATATATAATCCATACGAAATGCAAGGCCTAACTCCGAATAACATTATACGTAACGTATATAATTATATAAATTATAAGATTTAATAAATATATAAATATACATATAATAAAAGTACAATGTAATTCTTCGTGTTTCTGTTTAAAGCAAAAATACAAGAAAAAGAAAAAAAGGAAAAAAAATTCTAAAAAACTCTCTAAAAAATGTCTAAAAGAAATAAAGTATAAATATGAGAACTATTGAGAATGCAGGCGAAATTGGAGTGCTAATTCACTTGTATAAAAATGATCTTTAATGGTTTACTGAACTATTTTGAATAAAGACCATTTTTACACAAGTCAATTAGCGTTCCAATTACCACTTTCATTAATTCTCATTTTTACACTTTATTTCTTTTTGACAACAAAAAGGTAAAGCTATCCTTTTTATAATTGAAATTAGTAACTTTATATAACATTAGTAACTTTATATTTGTGACGTTTTTTTTTATCTTTAAATTCTTAGATTTTAAGAATTTTTAAGAAGGTTTTTAAAAGTTTTTTAAAATAAGCTATAATTTATGAAAAAAAAAATCGTATCATAATTTTAATCATTATTTAAATTATTCATTATTAAAATATATTTGTAAATTATCTGTAAATTCCCTGACATATGTGTCTCTGAGTTCATTTCTGCGCGTGACAGCAATTTCTACGGACAAGTAATATATAGTATACTACGCTTCGTGACAGATAATATTCCTTTCATGAGAAATGGTTTAAATACTCTAAGCCGTGTAATTATTTTGAAGTTTTAAATGATCTTTTATATGAGTTTATTATTAACTAAGTTCTATTCAGTTTCCGACCGACGTAAAATAAGGCGATGTCTCCGTCGACTTCAATTCTCTCTCAACAGATAATAACGAGTTTGCGACACGGCTCCGAATTAATTTTCAACAAAAACGCTATCTATCGTTGAATATTGAGTCGCATCGCAAAATACAGTAAAACAGAAAGAGAATAATCTTGTGTAAATTTTGTCATTTGTTAAATAATTGGATTATTGCAAAATCTTGGCACTTTTTGGAGAGATACTTCATTTGCAACATGTCTACATGTTTTAAAGAAATTTTAATTATATAATATTCGATAAAGCAAAATTTCAGCTTTAAGAATCTGTTTTTTTTTAATTGCGATACGGCAATGATTTTTAACAGAGTCATGAGCAATTAAAATCTGTATGTTCTTTTAATTTAAATAACTCAGTAACAAAAAATCTTAGGAACATTAAAAATAAAGATTTTGTAGAGAAAACTTTCAGCTTTTACATTAAAAGTCGAAACTTTTCGCAAATTTTTGTAGGCACATGACAAATTCAGGAAAGTAAGAAGAAAATTTCCCATTTTGTTCACCTTATATAGTTTTTTCTATGTAAAAATGATCAAACTCATAGAAATTCATATAATAATTTTTTGAAAGAGGTTTCAAGCTTAAAATCATTTTCTTAATTTAAATTTTGTTTATTTTGACGAAGTCAAAGCTGCTTTGCAACTGTTTGAATCCAAGAAGTGTCTCAAGATTTTCTAAATAACCCTTAATTAATAGAAATCAAAAGAATTAACTGAAAATTTTCTTATCATAATAATAAGCCTGATTCGAAAGTTTTAATTATCAAACATTCTGCATTTAAAAATTGTATATATATATTATTTAATATATATATTATTTAATAAAATTTATTTATAAAAAAAATTTATAATTTTGCATATATAATTAATTTAATAAATACTTTACCTTTCTGCAAGCCATCAAAAACACGCATTACAATGAAACTACTATCATTTCAAAATCTCATAAAATACATGAAGTCTTTGAAAATAATAATTGCACAATCATAAAAAATGACCATATAAACTGTTTATTAAATATCATTGACCAATGTTCGCTTCTTTTCCCTTTCACGCTGACAAATACAAACTCACAACGCGCTAGTGACGGTAAAAAAGAATGTCAAACGCAGGTGAAACGATAACAGACGAAAATGGGAATGGGCGTTCTATCATTCAATCGCAGGCAAGGGATTCTAGCGAGGATGCCCGTTTCTCGACGGAACTGAAGTTCGGCATGACAATGTGCAACTGTAAACGGCCGGCCGGAGACCACGTGGCCGACCGATCGTCCCGTGATTCATCTTCATTGCTCAAATTGTCCTCCTCCATGATACGAGTTTGTTCTTTCAAATCAATGCTCTCTTCCTTCCGAACTCCGTCCTCTTCCATTTTATCTTTCATCCTGGATAACCGTTTCCGCGCAAACTTTGTCTCGCACTCCAACTTAAAATTCTTCTGCAGTTTATAATTCTGCACAACTATGCGCTCTTTCTCTGTGATTACCGAACCCTCGCGCGTCTGTGAGAGATGCCTCCTCCTCCTGGCGACACTCCATCGCCGATGTTCTCGGATTCTCGGATTCTCTTCCGTCTCAAGCTCATAATCTTGCGCTCTTCCGGAAAGATCCAGCCATTGTAACACCCTCTCGGATAACGGATTGCAATGCGCGTCGGATGATCTATCAGCTTGCTTATATTCCGTCATAACGGAGAACACGTCTCGCTGCAAGTGCAACGATTGTCCAACATTGCTATTGCAATCAAAACTCTCGCTTGTCGTTTCTTCGTTTTCTAACTTTTCATAATTCTCGCGATCCTCGTCCAACTTGTCGACGCCATTTACATAAATCTCTAGGAGACCCCTATTTTTTTCATTGCATATCCTCGTACAGGGTGGAGCGGATTGTCTGCGCACGATCCTCGGTGGGATTTTATTGTCTGGGAAATTCTTCTCCACTACCACGTGCAGATTCATGAAGCAGTTGTTCAAGCGATCCAGCCTGGTCTCGACCTGTTGATGTTTCGTGGGAAAACTCTTCTCCATGGACACTCGCTGATGTCGACGTAGCCGTGAATTAACGACGGGATCATCGGGTGTCAGTACAGCGTGACGCATACCGTCCACCCAGACAGTTCGGACAAATAAAGGCCTCTCCGATGATGCCCATATAGCCGGCATAACGCGATACGGTGTGCGCAAAAGTATTAATAATTATCTCGAGCGATAAATAACGTTTCAAGGTCCGATAAAAAAAACTTGACGTTCAATTTTATTTCAGGATTCAATAATTTTATATCCTAACACCGCGCAACAAATAACTAACGTTAGATTTAAAATTTAATATCTGTAATTTGTCAGTGATAAAAAAAAACGACAGATTAATACTCGACAGTTGACATCTCTCAATATCCTTTACTAATAAATAAACGAGGATACGCATAAATATTATTCCGCGGATGGCATTGTCACGGCACCGTCTCGCGCAAAATTTCAAACGAAGAGGGAGAACGTAATCTGTAATTATGTTCGTGTCGTCGCGATTGACATTACCGCGCTATCGAACTGCGCCAGGGCTTGGAGAATCGACGGCTTCGCGTTTCCTCCTTTAATACGTAAGCTGCCGTTTGAATCCCAACATATTGACTCGCGGGCGTGCACGGGAGGACAGGTAGAGTTTCGAAATTCGACTGCTTGAGACACGCGATTCAAGCCCCGCGCGGTGCCTGTGACCATAGCGCAGCCACGAGCCCGCGTTTATATGCGAACGAGAGGATTACCGGAAGGAAGGGATGGGACGGTACCTACGGAGGGGATTGTCGTGCGACCTCCGCACCCCCATGCCTAATGGTACGCCACTCCCGGCCCCATAAATCAGACGGAAAGTTTCGCGACTTATACCGGTCTCCTTCGAGACGCGCGAGCGGATAGTTTTACATACGACATTCCCTCAAAATCCCCGCTAAATTATCAAATTGTTGCTTCCTCGTACTTTTTGTAACAATTACATCTGATAGTCGAACAACTGAGAGCGTAATTGAGACATAAATCAGACTTATGTCCCTTAATTGTCGGAAGGGGGTAATTTTAATAATGAGTCAGGCAATCGTATGTATGAATAGGTACGATTGCGAATTTCCGCGACGAAGTTTTGATGAAGCCGCATCGCTATACAATCAGAAACTTGTTTAATGACTTTTCTGAACGTTATTTCGATTCGATATAGCGCGCGATTCGATATATTCTGAAAAGACTGATATAACATTTTAACGCAGAACGATACACAAAATCTATTTATTCAATTAATTGATCTCTGCCGATGTTATTAATTTTTTTAAAGTTGTATGCACTTGAATATACTTACCTCGAACGTCGGAGGCGGAATGTGACGAGCCTGGAACCTAGATCTGAGAGGGGGATCTAAAGGATGACCAGGATATCGCGGTGATGGTAAACCCAATGCTATTACTATGAAATCTTCACTGACTCGCACGAGACGCCATTTGTCCAACTCCGCCTGAGTATGCATCTACAAATAAC
>Ga0157364_1000227_pt1 | contig 32061 bp, 9 predicted proteins | sample AttsexASBM2_FD_111476 | JGI IMG/M metagenome (GOLD analysis project Ga0157364, IMG submission 111476) | Fungus gardens microbial communities from leaf cutter ant in Ribeirão Preto, State of São Paulo, Brazil - Atta sexdens ASBM2 | ecosystem: Host-associated > Fungi > Mycelium > Unclassified ...
AATAACCTCCTCTTTAAAATTAAGATTAATCTCAAGATCGATCAAAGTCATTTGAAACTGTAAAGGTAAATATTTACACATTATTATTGGATATCATTGTCATATTATAGAGTCTTTATTACAATTAATTCAATTTATTTATAATTTTATTTATACACAGAGAGAATTTTTTTTTAAATTTAACTTGAAAATATGATAATTGTACAATATTTTAAAGATTTTTATCATGCACTTTAGTAAAATTAATCAAATTTATTTTATATATTATTATAGTTTTATTAATGAATGAGAGAGATTTACATTAAAATTCTTCGAAATACAATGTTGTCTCACAATAATTCGTATTTTCAGGGTAAACTCTAAGAAAAAATTCTCTTCGTGTACCTGCATTAAAATATTATCTTATAAGACAACACCTCTTCAATTTATATTAATTATTATAATATTTGATTTTTTGTAGGTATGACAACGACTGCTTTTATATGGGATTATATAACGCCCTACATAAGTATGAAAATATTGTTCATCTTCGCATTATTAGGTGATTCGATTTTGAACATTGTGAGTAGTGGTGTACGATCGTTCTACATATATCTACTAATCAAATTTATCAGCGGGATCTTGTAAGTACATGATTCTTTTGAGAAAATGATCAAAATTTTTTTTTTTCAGAAATCTCTTAAAGCACAACTTTTTACGATTGTCTTATTCTAAGAAAAATATTTTAAATTTATTCGTGTTAAATATTTTGGCAAATAGAATTCTTTGAATAAAATTTCTATTCTAATTAACAGAATAATATTTTTAGAATAATATTTCTTGTTATGTTAGTCAAATCTGTTCCCCTAAAAATCTCGAGAATTTAAGTATCTTTTTAACCATTCAAGGTTTATCGTGCAACTTTCTCCTCTCGCAATCTTACGCCCGATAAGATATAACACGCGTGCATCTATGATTTATAGCGTAGGCGGCCCGTTGGCACTGGTGATGACGTACCTGATGGAATTCCATTCGGCAAGGTATAAATCCCATTTCACCACATGGACAGGATTTCTCTTCGCCATAGCGAACATCATACCAGCAGGTAAACACGCGATCGCGCAATATTCTTTAATCGTACTTATCAATTACAATGCATTGCTTGCAAAAACAAATAAAGATGCATGTAAAGATATTAAAAATTAAATCTGACAATTGTAAATTAAAAAAAATGTTTTTATTATAATTGTAAAATATGTAAAATTTATTTATGTGCGCGCGATGAGCATTTACATAATTGAAATAGTTTCCCAACTACAATTCTTATCAATATTGTTCTATTTTTTTCATATACTACTGATCTGTCTAAACGTAACTGTAATATTTTGAGAATGATTCATATGAAAAGGATTTAAAAACGAGATCTTGCTGTCGAGATTACAAAACTAGTTTATTCGAAACTAGATTACGTGTCACTATCACGATGTCCTGTGTGTAATAACCAGTAAACTTTACCTAACAACATATACGATGAATCACATTGGCACCAAATAGTTTCAGTGAATACGCGAACTACCGAAATTGTAAAGCTATGAGAAATAAATAAATTATTTTTTTCTGAGGGACTAATTTTCTATGATTAAGACTTCTCGTTATCAGCTGTCATAAAGGAGACAAAGTGACAGATCGAAAAGTCAAAAGATTGTTCAATTATACTTCCTAGGAGAAGAAAATTAATAAAGACAACATACTATTATAAATTTATTCTAATAATTAAACGTATGACTTCACAGCTATTGCCTTCGCAATATTACCGTTAGACTGGCACATTGATATCCTTGGCCAAGACTACGATGCTTGGCGTATATACCTACTGATCTGTTCAATACTACCCGTCATCGGCCTCGTAACGGCGACCATGTTGCCGGAAAGCCCTAAGTATCTCATGGCAACTGGCAGGTCAGATGCTGCCTTGAAATTGCTTAGGAGGATGTATTGTATGAACACCCGCCAACCTGCGGATACGTTCCCGGTAAGTCAAATAACGTGTGAAACGATATAACTTTTATTTCTATATTTTTTAGTTTTCTTTATACTTTTATCCTTTTACACTTTCCAAATTGAGCCATCTATTTCTTAAGCCAAAACACACTAAAACTTAATTTAAAAAGTCCGCTCTCGTAGATTTTTCGATTTTTATTTTCGATATTTTTCAAGTAAACATTTTTTTCAAGTAAACATTGTTGCATTTGTTATTGACCGATTTTTTTTGGCAGAACACAAAGCAAGATACATTTCCGTTCTAACTCGGGCTACGACAATATTGCATTATTCGGGCGTTATTAACTTTTTACCAGCTTATCGAGCAAAACTCGTTGTTTCGAGCTCTAACAAATGACCGGGAGATATCCTCCGCGACTTCATAGCGTCTCGGCTAGATACAAACGACACATTTTATTTATGGCACGTCCGCAGAGAAGAGAAAAAGAGCGAGAAAGCGAAGTAAAGCGGAAACGGATGTGGAGAAAGGCGCAAATCGTATTTTCCAGGCGAATGAAGGTAGGGTCAGTACTGGGCGTTACAACACACACCCCGAGCGAATTTAAATTTTGCACTTCTTTTTATCGCGAAACCTTTGGACAATAAATCACCATTTCACAGATCTATTTATTCAGATCTTGATAATGAAAACAATGAAAAATTTATACGGTTCATGCTTTATGTATCATACACACTTATACATATATTTCTCCCTATCTTATACTATATGTCTGTGCCTTTCGTATTTTATACCGCTCTTACCACTGCATTTAGATAGCGGTGCACAAATCGGACGTATAATTCACTCGGTGAGCCAAGAAAAGGGCGCCTTTCATCATCGCCCCTCTTCTCGTTGTAGATAAAAGCGCTGTTCGTTCGGCAAAAGACGCAATTGGCGCGTCCCATGCTCAAGGAGAGCCTCGAAAGGATGCGCATCTCGTTGTACAACACGAAGATGTTACTGGCGAGTCATCTGTCCGCTTTCTGCTTCGTAAGTTTCCTCCAATTTGGAAGTATGCTCGGGTAAGTTTGGATAAGTCGCGGCGCCACTGGACGCTTCTCGACACGATAATATTCGAAAGCAGTGACGAATACTGTTCGATTGCGTAGATTTCACATAATGAGACTGTGGGTGCCGCAACTTTTTATTATTGTCAGCAACTTTGACGAGAAAAATTGGACACCGAAAGAAAGGCAGCCAACTTTCTGTGAGCTGCTAGACCCTCGCGTGACTCTACCGGGCAGGCAATATTTAAATTGTTCGAACTTTGACGACGTATTTTTCAGGGTTGGTAAAGTCAGTCATAAGTCGCATAACACTAAAAGACATTCTGTTAATAATCTATAAATTATCGTCAAATGAATATTAAAATATTAATTTTAGAGAAGAAAACCGCAATGTTTTTAATTAACAGATTAAACCGATCGTTGATTAAAACCGCAAACTATGAGCCTCATTAATTATTTTCTTCAATAGAATTTATATAATAACAATTAAAGTCTTAATGCTTTTCAGTGGACCACCTATCCTGTGATTTATCAAAATTCCACCGTTATCGCATTGTCTGCCGTTATATTTTCATTTCTCGCCGGATTCATAATGACTACTAAACTTCGAAAACAGATCATAATGAGTAAGATATATCGTTACATTTATTGTAAATAAAATTAAAGCTATCTCATCTAACTTTGTTAAATAAATCAATATAAATTATTTTATATTATAAGAATAAATACAATAATTACTACCATAAAAAAATGTAATTATTTATAGTCACATAAAAAAATATTGTTTTCCTTTTTTTAAAGAAAATGATCATTTTCTTTGCGTATTTTTTATATATATTATATATATTATATATATTATATAAAATTATATAATTATTTATATAATTATTTTTATATATTCTTGTTACACGTAGAAGTGGCTAAGAATTCTCTACGGAACAATTGTTTCGCGGAAATAATCCATAAATTAACGGATTCAGCACCATTGTTGCAGTCATGGCCCTCCTGATATCGGTGGCAAGCAGTTTCGGAATAAATTGGGCGCAGTCTCCACCGTATATGCTGACGCTGGCGGCGGCGGTTATCGTGACGACAAGAATAGCGGGTAATATCGTTACCGCGGTGAATGTCGACGTTATTCCCGTCCCATTAAGGTAATGCCGCGCGAATATATAAGCGTGTCTCTTTGACGCGCGCGACCGTATCTTCCGCACTCTCGCCCGCGCATCCCTGTGTAATTCCTGCAGAGGAATTAATTGCGCCACGTGTAACCACGTGGCAGATAGCGAGCGCGCGAACGGTAACTATTTCAGAACTTATCGAGCGTAATCTTCAATTCGCCACTTATTATCGTCCATGTCCGTTAACGCGAGAAACGGAGGTACATCGTCGCAAAAGGTAAATATAATTGGTCGACAGAAATTAATCTTTTTGTTGCAGAGATACGAGCATCAATATCCTTACGACCATTGGAAATGTTGCCGCTATTGTCGGAAATCTGATTTTCTCCGCGCTTCTAGAGACTGAGTGCCTCACCGCTTTTATAGGAATGGGTTGTTTCTTCTTTGGTACGATTAATAACTAGTTTAATCCTTTCGATATGAAGTGTGTCAATGATAAGATATTATATTTTAAGAGTGTTTTTAAAGGTTGATCAAATTATTATTTCAAAACACTTCTTATTTACCAGATAATTTATAATGATAGATTTAATGTATATTAAGCTATCAAATGATCAATATATTAAATTATATAAGACTGCCACAAATTTCACAAACTGCTGTTACGTTAAACGCTTAAACATATTTTAGATTAAGTGACTTAATTAGATAGGATTAGATAATTAAAATTAATCCTAACTTTTTTGATAAATTATAATTCAATTTTTTTTCTATCGTATTTTTTCAGTCTGCCTCTGCATATCTCTATTCTTTCCGCAATCTGTGAAAGAATCGCCAGCGAAACCTACTGAAGTTAGTACAAAATCGTGAAGAGCGCAAGACACAAATACTTCGAAATCATCCGCATACTCACAGAATTAAAAATTCAATTAAATGTGTAGTTGCTTAAAAAAAGCTCTAGGCTGTGATATTTATCTAAAACAATTTAGCGGGAAAAATTTTTTTTAAAGTATAAAAAATTTAATGCTAAATAATTCTGTCTTTCTTAAAAGTAGATGCAATGTAATTTTTTTATAATTTTATGACTATCTTTTTTATTCTTTCCTAATGCTTCTCAGCTGAATAATGCGATATTTTTAATGATTCATAATAAAACAAGTATTTATGACTTTTATGAAAACGCATCGTGTACGCTGTTTAAAAATCTTTCCTGATGAAAAGTTCCTGACAGTAATTTATCATCATAAAAGTTTATAGCATCAGAAACAAGAAATGTAGATGTGAATATTACTTTTTACGATTATGAAAATATTGTCTAGTGCAGAATAGCATCATTAATCTTTATAACCATCTTAAATCACCTTTGTTATATGTATGTGATACGCACTTTATAATATACTTCTTAAAACATCGTTATATTCATTGACCTGAAAATAATTTTTAATGCACAATGAAAGTACAATCAAATTATTTATTTACTTCCTCCACGTTATTTTATGTTTCAATATATAATTACATTTTATGGAAAGATCAGGAATGACTCATACATCTCATTTTATTCACATTTTATATCTTTTTATCCACAAATTTTACATATTTGGCTTAAACTGCTTTTAATTTCATCTACGGGATTTAGAAAATTACATTTGAATTGGAAAGTATTTTGTGTTTCCAATTTGTTTGAAATTATTCACAATTTCAGGTTGTCGCCTAGTAACGAGACTTATGGCAACCTATGTGAATATTGCGTCGTCGCAGATAGCGACGTTGATTACGTGTAAGCTGTGAGATACTACCGCGGACAGTCGCGGTTATCGAAAGTTATCCGATGCGATAGTTAATTAGCTAGTTGCAGGGAACTGGCCGAGGGGCAAATTCGCCATAAAGTTTACCTTTCCCGAATATGCATGAGGGAACCATATAGCGCATGCTTATTGCCATAGCGGCAAGGCGAGAGTTACTCCGCTGGAGCTGCACTTCTCGGTTTTGCTCGTAGCATAAACATCCAAACTTGTACGCGGTTTCCTCCGGTTTGGCGCAATCGTACGATATATAGGCCAGCCTGCCGCTGCCACCGCGGAATTAACGTAAGCCGTACAGTTATTCGTCACTTAACCCTTTCGGGATAACTCCAGGGATAACGCGGTCCCAAAGAATGTTTAATGCTACCCAGGGATTAAGAGCTTTCCGTACGTTTCTGGCTTACAGGTCGAGTGTTGTCTCAAGAACCAACATTCAAATAATTGTAATATCTCGAAAGAGCAATACGTTATCCACGAAAATTCAAGTCTTGTAAGTAGTAAGATTTTATGAAATTATATCTAATAATAATATGAATATTGTATACGTTATATATAAAATTGGGTAGTAATAATTATAATTATATAAATGCTAAATATACAATTATCAGTTATTTCTGAAAATATATCATACATTTAACCCATTATTCTGTTTAAAAATAAAATTAATGCATTATTATCTGATCATACAATACAAAATTGATATAAACGCCAGGATTTCAGGTTATTTGAAAATTCACAAATTTGTCTGGCGGTCTATGCGGTAGACAATAATTTCATGATTTATTTTATGGGATTATATACCGAACGATACGTATGTGAAACGACTCTCATTCCGAGTCATTATTTAAACAAGTCCACGCATCATCGATCACTTCAGCAATTTTATCTTCGATTTAATCTCTGTTGCGTTTAATATGAGTTATTCATTTTGAATCATGTAATAGTCATGTAATGTCTCATTAATATTTTATCACGATAAATATCGCGGTTGCTTTATTAAATGCGTTAATTAAAGGCAAACATATCGCGAATGAAGATGTTGTACATTAACTGCGATACAAATTGGTTAGCCTATGATGTTATGATTTGAGTAAAATAAATATTTTGTATTTCGCAAATTAAACGATTCATTAAAGTATAATATGGATAAATCGTTATGAGTTCAACAATTGTATGTATCGAATTGGCTTTATAAATTCGTTTTATAAATTTTAGATTGAGGTAACTTAAACAATTTTTTGTACTAATATAGATACTATTTTTTCAATTAAAAGATATAAATAGAAAATAAACTTCAGCATTCGCAATTCAGCTGCATTAATATCATACACACACACACACACACACACACACACACACACACACACACACACACACACACACACACACACACACACACACACATCCTGTTTTTACTATTATTATTTTCATTCTTCTTATTATTTTTAAATTAAATTGCATTTTGATTTGAATTTTTCTCAAGTAATCATACTTTCATTCATAAAATCGCGTGTATCTAAGTATATATAATGCATAAAAATATGTAAATGCTCGCAATGTACTTATTATGTTCAGATCCGTAGAAAATCTAAATGATTATGCGGATCATTCCTAGATAGCAAAGAACGCACTTTTCGTGCCCTCTGATTGAATCAATAAAAATTATCAATTCTCGACATATATATATATATACCATGGATGATATAATGAAATACCTCGAGTAGGTATTCCCTATTTTCGAACATTCCATAATAGTTACCTTTGTGTTATCGATTGAGTAAAAGTACCGAGTACTGATATCTTATCCATTTGCAGCCATTTTATCGACTGCCATGCATGATATATTCATGTTTATTGACTGCGGATTCTCCTGTTTTCTTGAAAAAATATTTTTTGTAAAACAGTTTGACCCTCAAATGCATATGTAGAATTAATTTTATCTCAGTGAACAATAAATTAAAAAACATTTAGAGATACACTAAAATTAGAAATTTTAGTGGAGTATTAAATAATCAAGTTCATCTAGCGTTATTCTCGTATAGTACATAAATTGCGTAAAAATGAAGACAATTAATACATTATAATTATTTTTGAAAAATATTCTCAATATATAGCAAGATTTAATATATCTAATTTAATTAATACAATTCGTCATATATGTAAAAATTTTCCATTGGCTTCAAAGTGAAATGTACAGATGCTGGTAAAAACAGGAACATGAGTAAATATTCCTCGTTGACAAAACATTAGAGCAAAATACATGCAAAAACTACACTATAACTAGAGGCATAAATTGTATTTTTAATTTTCGTTGAAACATTCACGAGACTTGTAGAACATACATACTATCTTATCCTCTTTTATTTTTCAACTTCCATCTTCAACTTCCATAGAAAAAGAGAGAAGAGGAAGAAAGAGAATATGTAATATAATTCTCGTAGTAAAAAGTGCTGTTTAGCATCAATACCAGTTGAGTGCAAGTTAACCCTTTCATCATGTTGCCTTCTGTAAACTAAGCAAGCAGATGAGAAATAACACGAAGCTGACACAATGATTTATCTCGTCAGAATTTTTCCACGCAGAAAAAAGTTTTTATCGAAACGAGTAATACTTCATTCTCACGATCGAGCTTCCCACAACTTGTTCGAGAAGCGTTCGAGAATGAAAACGTTAGAACTAGTTAAATATAAATTTTTTATTTAATTTATTGTTTTTTACTGATTCTCTACAAACGCAGTTTTCATGGTTTGCACGTCTAATAAACTGCATATTCGGAGTAACAAGTTTAAAAATCTTAATTACACTTTTTTGTATCAACCTTAATAAATAATGATATTTACATATAGTTTTAAAAACTTCTCATTCTTAAAAAAATGTAATTTATAAAATATCAGATACTTTCAGAAAATTCTCGTTTCTATTTATTATACTATTGTATAATTTTATTTATCATTTATTTAGCATGTACTACAGTTTACTACAAAATCGCGTTATAACCAACAAGCAAGCCGAAATGCGAGTCGAATAATTTCCTTTTCATTTCACAAAAGTTTCAGCCTCTTTACGCTACGTCGGACTAATGCATTCATGCACATTCTTAAAGTATGCGGTCTTGCAGTCCCCTCGATCATGAAATGAAGTCCGTTATCCACGGACTAGAATCTGACGGCATTAAGCTTGGCACCCCCGAACCTATTTTGTCATGAATAATTCATTGCGTGCAACGCACGTCCGAAACAATGCATACGGACGCGATCGACAAATCTCGTCATTCGAAAAATTAGCATTTTTATTCTGCGGTGCGATGCAGACGGCCCTCCGCGTAACAACAGTTCGTCTGCGTAACTAATCGATCCCGAGTTTTGCACGATTTAATCACAATGATACGGCAAACTCGTCTCATGATAAAGACGATCCGTAGGGGATCATTTCCTGATGATATGACATCGTGACGCGTATGCTGACATTCCATGTTGCTTATCGCTAATCAACTCTATACATGCCGACGATTCCATATCCGTAGAGTTTCCTTAAGCTCCAATTATATTCGATCCTGCCAGCGTGATTACACTCGCTGGGATGATGTATACCACGTCATTCAAAAGACGTAGAATAAAAGCAGATTTCATAATTTCGATAATTTCGCAGCCAATCAGCATTTCAAGCATTTCAATTTAAATAATAAAAAAGAATATTACGCAAAAAGTACGATTTCAACAGTTAATTATATTTTTCTATTATTAAAAAGTAGAGATTTGATTAATCCTCAGTTAATTTTAATAATTAAATTTTAATAAATTTAATAAAGGGAGCGCGGATTCCACTCCTCCTAAAGGATGTCAAAGTATGTCGGCGTAAAAGCGGCATGTAATAAAGGCTTGATAACAATATCGGAATCATCCCGACACACGTGACGGCGAGCACAATTGAGCGTTTCCCGGCCGCACATTTGCGAAATTCTGGGAATGCTGACATGAAAAATTAGAATCGAGGTTCGTAGCTCAAGTGCGTTTCCAATTCAGCCCTGCTGACATCTAATTTTGCGAATATTTGCTGATAAATTAAATGATTTTTCTCTGCAGATTATTAATTAACGATGTTGAATATTCAAAAATTTCCCTCAACATAATAATTAAATTACGAAATTAAAACGAGAGATCTGTGTTAATTTTCCAAACACATATACTACACTGAGTTACACGTGCCATACAAATCCCTTACAGATCATAAATGGAGCTCATATTTCCATGATTATTATGTGATATATCTAAATGCTAATAATGGTTTAGCATTATAACGAAACAGCTAGCGATTCATCCTCTTCGCAGTAAAATAAAATAACTCATGTATAAAGGATATATTAAAAAGAATTTGGATATGGGAAAATAGGTCAATTCATTAGTTACTAAAAAACCCATTATGGAGATACAAGATATTATTTTTCTCAAAATTAACAAGAATATATAATATCTTGAAAAATGATTGGATCCAAATAAAAAGAAAGAGAACTCAGAAAAATATTGCTCGAAAATTTCATTATGTACCTTTCAAACATATACATTCTTTAACTCTTAGAGTTATTTGTAAACTTTCAGGATATATCTAATATTTCTTAATATTGTTTCTTTAAATAAATGAACAATTTCTTTGGATTTTATATGGTTAAATAAAACGATTTCTCTGAATAACGAGAAATAAATTCTCAATGTACTGCCTCACATTTATAATTTTGATATTGTAATTTTTCTTTCAGGCTTTATATGTCAATTTGTCGGAAAAAATTCTTGATGTTTGAAAAGGGATTTAACTCTTAATTCTATTTGCTTTGAAATATAATTTAAATAATGAGAAAAAAGGTATTATCCTTGTATTAAATTTTATAAAATATTAACATTTAATAATATTGAAATTTCAAAAATACTTAAAAATATTAATATAAATTAATATTCAATTTATTAAATTATTGTAAATAAATATAATTATAATAAAATACGTAGAGTATTTAGAGTCATTTTTGTTTTCTCTAAATAATGGAATGTTCTGACTTATTCCAAGCATCAAAGGATTAATTTTCCTATTGTGGGTTGTTATGAAAAGGATGCAGGAAACTACTCTTCTCAGGGGATGATTCCACTACTCTGACTCATCGGGATTTCCCGGTCTAGACGACGAGAGCTCGCATCTTCCGCTGGGACATTTCGTCGAATACAGCGAAGCAATAGCATGTGACATCATCAGTATTGCAGCCATATCGATAAATCACAGACTGCCAGTCACAGACTCAAGGCAAGCATCGTTATTCATCTCATTTGCCTAATAATGCGTAACGTATACTCAAATCAAATTTCCATCAATAAACATAATTTTTCATATCACACAATATAATAAAATTGTTCCACGAAACAGATACCGAAATACAGCAAAAATAAGACTTTGCGAGAAGAAAATTATCGATAAAAAGTATACTGTTTAATAAAAAATGATTTTTTTCAAATAATGAAATGGAACTAGTTCACTTTCTGTAGTTTTTTGGTCGCTGAATACAAGTGCGCAAATTGCTCCATCATGTCACACTTTTGAGGAATGTGTAATTTTGAAATTGCAAAAAAGGACTATTCTCATATATTTTATCATTATAACTACAATATACGATTAAAGAAAATTTATTGCAATTAACTCTATGTTGTTAGGATTTTCAGCTCTTAAAGGTAAATCATTAATGATCTAATTTCGAGTTTTTCCGCAATAAACCCCACATTTAATTATACATTTAATTATGCATATCTTATTATGAGTTAATAAGATAACCATAGCTAATACTGAAGAATCCGTTTGAGGGTTGAAAGTTCTAACAACGCTTAATTTTAATTGCAATAAAACTTATTCAGCATACTATTATTCAGCAATACATATCGTAATTATAATATGACAAAATAATCCTTTTTGCAACTTTAATTTAATTGCAAATTGTAACATGATAGAGCAATTCAGTAACCGAATTAGTATTATGCCTCCAAAAAAACTATAACTCTAAAATGATTAGCCTCGTTTTTTTTTAATAGTGTAATATATTTGTTTAAAATTAAACAAAGTAAAAAAATATAACAAAATAAAAAATAATAAAAATTACTTTCTTTCGCGGTGAAGTACATAACGTACGATAATTTGTCAAAAATAGTTAAACAAAGTTCGTAGAAGAACTAAAGCTTGATATATGCAGGAGAAATGTCTTGTATCTTCGCAAGCTCAACGTACGGAGTAGTGTAAAACATAGTAAACATAGTAATTAGTTTAGTGTGGTAATTAACGTTCCTCAACAATAATTTGCATCCACCCTATATATATTCACAGCAATCGAGATTAGTGAGATTAACGACTTCCCAACTGCTTTTAACGATGCGCAAAAAATTCGTTTGTTTTTTTGTTTTGAATGGCATCAATTTATAATGGCATATTTTTCACGTTCGTTAAACGAACGAAAAGCTTACAAATATCATAATACAAAAAGTAAAAGATTCTGCAAAAATATTTATTCATCAAAAACTATATTCAATGTCACGAATAGACATTGCTGAAGAGAGCAAGTAAGATATAATGAGAGAAAAGAAGAGAGAATCATTCTGAAAATATCGATTTTTCTACGGACAATCGAGAAGTCGGATGTGTTCGCGGAATGAATTACAAAAATAAATGAACGAACAACCCTTTAGAAGTTTTAAATCTGTTAACGCACGAGAAATTTCTGCTTTAAAATAAAAAACTAAAGCCCAAATGTATGCATATGGTCCATTATATAAAAGTTAATATACTTAAAAAGTATTCTACAATAATCATGCATTTTTTTCGAATAACAGAAACCAAAACAAATCGCTATTATATTAAGAAATTTAAAAAATTAAAAGAATGTACGTAATAATATTTTTAATTAATATTTTTAATAAAAAAAAGTCGAATAGTATATCAAAGACACTTTAGGTTTTTTCAAGATTTTATTTTATCGAATAGCAAAAATTAAACATAATATATATAATATAAAATATTATTCTTATACGCATAAAACTCGTTTATTGTATTTTTCTAAAATGAACATAGCTAATTGTAAGATTTTTATATTTTTAAATGCTATTAAATTTCATAGTTTTCGAAAATTGGAGAATGATATTGGACAGAAATATCTTTATTTTTTTCGTAAAAAAAACTTAATTCATTTACTTATAAAAATCTTTATCAGGTGCTCATATAGTTCAACTTTTAGAAACATTAACATTATTATTTTTTTCTAAGATACATTTTTTAAGATACATTTTTTACAGTTAATATTAAATTTTTTTCATTTACTCATATAAAAGTTATAAATTTTTAACCGATATTACGTTTTTTCAAAACTCTTATATTTCCGGTGGAGTTAATGATGTCATAGATTAAATGTAATTAAGTCCGTGCCGGTGTAAACAGAAGTTACATAACAAAATGCACAATAATTTATAAACAACATTGCTTTTATTCTCTGAATATGGAGAAATCCCTCTCACGTATAGATGGACTTACTAGTGATTAATATTTTAAATAATCCTTGTCCTATACCAGCCGCTGTCCAATATTACTCAACCTTTCTCTACTATTATTTTTAAGCCCATTTCCATAAATTTTAACTAATTAATTGATAAAATAATTATAAAAAATTTAAAAGGAAGAATTACAGTCGAAAAATTTGTTGCTAATAATATTAAACTGCATAATATTAAAAATTTTGTATATGTATTATTGTATATGTATTATTTTCGCTCAGTTAAGATTAAAACTAATCAGATAAACTCATTCCTTTTAATTGCATTAATTAATTATAATCAAACATAGTAGAAGAGAGAAATAACGTCGATGACCTTAATGGAAAAGCGATTGCTCTTCAAGGACATTCCAAGCAAGCGCACACCGAGACTTCGCGTGTGCTTCGTTATATACGATAATGTTGGTCAACGAACCCTCCTCGCGATAACGGTGGATCAATTGAAATGCACCCCTCGCGCGCGCTATTCCAGGCTGGCCATTACTGCGATGCAAGGGGCACTCCATTTTCTTACTCGAAACATGTCTCTCGAATGTAGGATTCCTTCGAGCTGAAGTACTCGGGAATATATAAACTCTTCGATACGCATAAGCCAATGAACAATTTTAGTAAGATTTATATTTCATCTGTTATATTGCGAAAATAATTGTTATGATGAGTTATTTTTCACAAACATTGCTTACATTTTACAATAAGAATGATGTAGTCTTTTAGCAGATAAAAAAATTTGTATGTTATTAAAAGGCATATTACCATGCCGCAATGCCATCATATAAAATAAACACGTGGCAAGAATCATATAAAAATGTGCGAATTACGTGAGATGGGGTCTCTAATCTCTTGATTATTCTGTTTTAACAAGGGTTGAATATGGAATCAATCAACTACATCACTTTTCCCTGCAGGGCAGGGAAAATTTCTATATTTAATGTATGGAGAATTTGTTACTCAGTATATATATTTCTGTGTCAATTCACAAATACTAAAAATTAAATTAAATTAAATACTGACATAAAATTTTTATTTTTTGTGAACTTCTCGAAACTTTAAAATTATGGAAAACCTAATCGTTTAATACTCTCTAGTAAATTATATTTTCGATAAGTCCTATCTCGAGTGAAATTGAAAGTCTGGGAGATATGACGAGAATCGAAAGTTTGTGACTTAACCAGCCGTAATACCAGATGGCAAATAACGTTACCAAGCTACAATCTATGCGACTGTTTCACGGGGTGAATTTTATCTTTACTGCAGCGTGCATAGAGATAAAAATTTCACAATGTGATCGTCAGCGCCCCACTTGTAGAAAGATAGAGGTGCGATAATGTACCCAGTATCCATTATATCGTTTGCGCTCTCATCGATGTCACGACAAATAAAATGTTATGATCGCTATATCGATTAATAAACGAGCTCATGTTGTGCTTTGCGATTCTATGGATGCTGGACATAACGAAACTGACTTCTGAAATATTGCATACAATGGATCAAGAAAGCAAATAATTCTTAGAATCAATTGCTCGACAGTAAACGCACTAAAATTTATGAATCTTGACATAACGAAAAATGAGAAAAATTTAATTAAACATTTTCTAATTGTTATAATTTTAATTATTAGTTTTAAAACATATAGATAATATTAAAAAAGTAATTACATTGTTAAAAATGTTAATTTTAACTTAAAGACGTGTAATGGACTTTCTAAGGCATGCAAAAATGTTAAAATTAACATTTTTATATGCCATTATAGCATATATCATGCTGCAATGCAGTCATATAAAATAAACACGTAACAAGAATCATATGAAAACGTGCAGATTACGCGAGATGGGGATTCTAATTTCTTGATTATTCTATTCTAACAAGAGTAGCGTTGAATATAGAGCCAATCAACTACATTACTTTTCCCTACAGGACACGACTACGTTTAATGTACGAAGAATTTGTTAATCAATATATATATTTTTGTCAATTCACAAATACTAAACATTAAACTAAATTAAATTAAATTAAATTAAATAATATTATTTCTATTTAAAAAAAATTTTTTTATTAATGATTTTAGAATTAAAAGAGAACCACAAAACTTTTTCTAAATAATAAAACAAATTGTAAAAAATATTAATTAGAAAAAAGTGCGTGTCTTCTGCATGAATAAGTAATATTATTTATTTTTAATGTACTGTCATTTTTATAGTTCGTTAAATTAAACTGTGTTACAAATATATGTGATAATATAAAAATATGTGATAATATAAAAAGTTTAATAATAATGATTAAATTGGATTAAATTAATAAAAAATACAAGATATAATTTTTATTTTCTCCAAAAATTTTCCAACATTGCATCAATCAAATTTTATAAGAAAAATATAAATCTTATTTTTTTTAAGAATAATAAATACATACATTAATAAATTTATTCCTTTATTCATAGTTTTGATTTATAAGTATAATAACAAGATGCGTATCGTGAATGCAAAGCAAAATGTATCACATTCAAAGGTCACCCAGCGACGACTTTGTTGCGTAAATCGTAAATCATATGCTGGACATTTGTTTCTGATGCTCCGATCGATTTAACTTTTTGTGAACTTCGCGAACAAGCAATTTTCGCTAAAACACGGAAGAAACTGCAGTGACGTCTTGAGCATACAAAAATAAGAAAGAAGTATCCCCCAGCATCAATCACAAACGATATAAAGGAATTTTTCTCAAGCTTTCAAAACCAATAATATTGGAGAAAATATTTGAATTATATATAATTTATAATTTTAATTTTTTTTTAATTTGTTGTTTATTTTTGCCGTAAACTTATTGCTTATTGCTATTTTTTTAAATATTTAAAAATAAAATTTTAAATAACTAAGTTTTTAAAATAAAATAGTTATTTAATATAATAAAAGAAATAATAATAAATTATATCATTAATAACTCATATAATTACTAGAATTATTTTCCAAGGGATCCTCAAAAATATGAAGACGATACTGAACAAGAAGAAGCATTTAGTTAATGTATTCGTCGACAAGAAAGTCGCTAAATCATAAAGACGCCTCCTCCATCGCGAATGAAACGTACGTGAGACTGAAAAAACGTCGGCGTCGTGTTCTAAATCAAACGCATGTCACTCGCCTAAGCTCGTCCTAAGAAAAATAAGGGAGAAACACGGCGACATTCCCCTAACTCTATGCTAGACATTAAAGGAGCACTATAACATTCCACAAACAATTCCACAAACCTTTCTGTTTATGGGAAGCAAGTAGAAAGTAGCTCGCCAAATCAATGTCCCAGCCAAAGATTAGAAAAAAACTAACTGTCATATATAATCATTGTGAATTAATAATATAACGTATTTAAAAAAGGACAAAGTAAATATCATCAATATATATATATATATATATATATACTTTAGATATTTTTATAAGATCATAAATAATATAGTCATATTCAGAACGCGCTTTTATCGATAAATATACGCTTTTATATCTGAAATTCTATACGTAATATGAACTGTACGTTAAATATGCGCTAACATTGTAAAAATTCATTCTGAATATGAGCTTTAATATCTAAATTTATAATAATCTAATATTTTATACTTTTTATACAAATAATTAAATACGAATAATTCGTAATTTATTATAAGATAATAATAAAACGTACCTAAGATATCTTCCTACATGTATTTTTGCCTTTATGTATGTAAATTCAGCTTAAATTATTGTTCATTGCTATAAATTTCTTTATCTAAAAATATATAAAATATATAAAAAATATATAAAAAATATATACGTATATTATTTAGACGTTAATTAATATTTAAATTTAAATAAAAAAATTTAATTATTTTTAGTACATTTTTCTGTTATCATTTTACTGTTATCATTACATAAAATTGTTCATTATTTCAAAATTATTTCTTAAAAATATCGCTTACAAAATTTAATTAATTTATTATTTAATAAATTTTTATTTAATAACTTTAATAAATTTTTTATTTCAATTATTTAATTTTGTTTATCGATCATCAAATGTTTTTTTAATTTCTTAAAATATTTTTGCTACGCATCAGATTAGATATTTCTATTTCAAATCAAAGCTACTCAAATGCACTCGCACTTCGTAAAATCGCCGTCCCTCGAAATCGTTACTGCGTACCAAGATAGTAATAATCGAAATACGAGTGTAATCCTGAACCTGTGAACGACGAGCAAAAGAGTCGCACCTATTCCCAGTGCGGCCATAGGGGATTCCCTCGGCATTGTCGCCTCACGTCACTCCGCACCGCTTCAGCAGCCCCCTGGGTTCTTCGGGGGCGCGTGCGCACGCGTGGAAAATTGTGTGTCTGATAACGGCGGGTGTACCGACGTCGTTTTAGTATTGGCCGCAACGCCGTAACGTCGCGACGTCTGGATACCGCCTCTTTTCCTTACGATATTTACGTCTCCAACGAAAACTGTCAAAACACGACATTGAAAAATGAGAAACCGATTTGACGCAGTAAAAAATCATCTCAATCTTCCGAGATCGGTGCCGATTCATATTGCTTCGATTGTCACACGGTCACGGCCGGAAGTATAGCGGACTTCGCGAAAAGGTATGATTGCTTAATGATTATCGACGTTTGTTTTTATCAGGCATCGTTAAGGCTTTTCCTTTAATTTTGACACAAAAAAGCATTGTGATAGCGTCCATTTTTATAAACGCGCAAATATATTTATGGGATATCATAAAAAAATTTTATTTTGAACTCTGATAGTACTGGTCACTTAGACTAAAGATACAAGTATTTATTTATTTATAAATAAATAAATAGAAACTTTATTTATTGTACAAAGTACATTAATTTAAAATGGAACGGAAATAACCGACAGTGTTCGAGATTTGAGACATATGTGATGTATAATAAGTTTTTATGTAATTGTGGATTAAAGAGAAAATAAAGCAATAACGCTTTATTTTCTCTTTAATCCACAATTTATATATTTACAGTAGCGCTTGGAATCATATACGGATTTATGTAATCTCTTTTATTTCCAAAACGACCGCCATTATTATCTCCCAAAATATTGACATTCCTTGGCAGGGCACTCTGCATAGCTCTGCGCAGAAAAAGTTTCACTCAATCTTTGCAAAAATCAATCTCAATTCTATCCTTTTTCGCGAATTTATGTATCATATTTCGCAACGAAACAATTATTTACGAGCCATACGAACTTCGTTCGTCAACTATAATTTAATATTCTTTTACTTGACAGGAAGACGGATGTAATAAACGCGGTGCATTTTGGCGAGAGAATAACTTCGCCGAATCAGTGCAACTCAAGTTGTAGTGACTACGATGTCAAAGTGATCTTTTGCAATTGATCGAATGACAGACGTGTGTCATCCATCATGCAGAGACCTGGATTGCAGTTCGTGACTTTGCTTTTATCCTCCTTGATGGTGATAAAGATATCAGTGGTCTCAGGTACGTCCAAAAGAATTTTGTAAACATTAAGATAGATTTCATCTGTACGTCTTATTTCAACAAACATCATCTTTCATTGTGACAAATTGAAATAATTTCGCCGTAATAAGTTCAGATCACAATGCAAGAAAGTTTTAAGATTATTTTATATCCATGCGAAAGTCTTTTAATTTTAACTATGTGGCCTTTAATAATTATTTATCGATTTTAGAGAACCTTTTGTTTGAAAAACAATTTATAATTGATCAAATAACAAAAGATAACAAATACTAATACCTTGTATTGGCTCATATTGTCATTATACATATTATTAAAGATAACAAAGTTTTCGAAAAATCATTTTCGTGTGCAATTTATAAAAGCATCAAAAATAGTATAAAATACATTCGTAATTTATGGTTTAATATCATAACCAATAAATCCAACGAAAAAGTTGACCAGACTGTTGATCGCCTTGTATTTATTGATATCTTTTCTAGTTAGATACTGTAGCGTAATAATATAATTTTTAAAACAACAATAACAGACGATAGAATACAAATGATCTTTTATACAATGTTGGAACCGAATCTTTAAATCGCGCACTAGATCCATGATTAATTAATTAACTCGCGCCATTGTATGCTAAAATGTCAATATCTTATATGCAATTCTATGCCAAAATGCTGTCACGCAATATTTGTTGGATGAAACGGCTGACGCATCAAAAATAATAAGCAGACGTGCCGTTATCGAATCTCGTTAGATACAACCAATATTAATGGATACACCAAAGCTAATAAATGTTAACGGATATATACCACAACTTTCCGCGTTATGAATTCTTTTATAGAAACGTCCAACATTCCATCGACAATAAACGCGAGAAAAAAATAATGAGAAAAGTAATTTAGGTACAAATAACAATTTTACAGAATAATAATATCTCTGAATAATAATATCGCGGTTTCAGAAGAATATTATCGATAATGAGAATTTTGAGGGGTTAATGGCGATTATGTTGTATAAAGGAAAGCTTTAGATAATGTCAACAACTAAGTTGACTTAACATCATTCTATATTAGACCAATTCCTAATTGGAGAGCGGGAATTGAGGGTATAAGATTAACTTTTGTACTAGGAGCGTAATTTTCCGTGTGGCAGATGCACCACGTTTTCCTAATGCATCAATGCTGCCGCACTCATCCAATTATTCCCGGCTTATGCCGTTGATAAACGTCAGTGAAAGCGAAAGGTTTTTTCCGCAATCCCATTGTGACTTCATACAATCTGATAATATTATAATTATATTACCGTTACAAACTGTAATTATAATAATATAAAATTGCGATACCGTGTGATGTGATATAATATCGTAATTACAAAGCGTAAACTATACAAGAAGATAATATTACACTGACATTTTCAGCAATGCGTAAACCCAAGCTCGCATTTTAGTTGTAAGCTTAACAAGTCGCCGTTAAATTGCACCTCTTCACAACACCGGAAACAGATCTCTCCGAGCGGCTTTGCTCTAATTCAATTCTTACGCCGTACGCTTTATGGGATATATAGCATTGTATATAATTCCCAGGAAACGCAGCATGTCATGAGACAATGCGAGTTTCGTTAACGCGCAAGAGGCGGTAGGTGCTCATAAACACCACAAGTTACAGACAGGCCCCGTCCGTCAGTCTTTGCTCGACTTCTCACGCACGCTTGCGGGACTATCGATTTCGTGTACAGAGCCGCACGAGCGCGAAAAAGGGTCTCGGGCAAGGGTGCATTGATAGGGGCTGACGATAACGCGTTCGCAGAACGCAGCTCCAGGTGCAGGGTCATTTCGCCCTTCAAATGTTATAAGTCACATCAGGCACGATATCTGAAATCTACTCTGTTCGAATCTTAGAAAATAAGAACTAGTTAAAAAATAAGAAATTTTCTTTTCTTCAAAAAAAAACTACAAGTTTAATTTAATGAATTAAATTAAATATTATTAGTTCAGTGTTTTTATGCATTTTTGTATAGTATTGATATAAAAGATTTCAAAGTATTACAATAATTCTTTTATGACTATAAATTACTTACACATATAAATTGCTAATTACTTTATATTTCATTAATCTTTAGAGAATGAAGTTTATTTTTTAAATCTTACAGCTCTTTTTTAAAATAAAATTTGTTATAATTCATTATTTTACTGTATTCCTTGCCTCAGAATATAACATTATTCCACTTACTGGCTTTCGCGTCCTGTAGGTTAATATTAGCATTATATCCATTAATGGAATATATATCAAAATATTTCTTTTTTATAATGATCATCAAAAGCAATATGATAAAAATTTCTTTCTGCCATTTCTTTCGTGCAGTTTAATGTTTGATATAAAAAAGAGTAAAAAAGAGAGAAGAGACCACTTCAGTCTGTTGAAGTGCCATTGTGAAGTGTCGGCGGCGATTCTAAATTCTTCAGGACACCAGGGCAAAAGTCGCGAACAGCATACCTCTTTGAACGATTTCATAACAATACTACGCAAAAGTTGACATTCGCGTTTCATCATGCAACGATCGTGCGGTGTCGCGTGCCAACCGCGTATTTTCACGTGCATAGTTCTGACGAACTGCGAGAATCGATCCAGACCTCTCGCATACGTATTTTTTGTCAACAATTCAGATACTGCAATTCTCAGTATGACCTTCTCAGTATTACAATTATAATCTTTAAAGAATAATCATTTTTCAAATGTAGCTTTGGCATAATCCCAAAAATAAATAATAGACTTGATGTTTTTCTAGATATCCAAGATATGTGTTATAAGAAAATATCTTCATATCCTTGTAACACATATTTTGGACACTTAGAAAAACATCAAATATCTCTTAAACTTTTTTTTTTAAACAGGATTTGTGTTTAAATATGAGATTTTTTAAAATAAAGATTAAATAATTTTACTAACTTTTTTAACTTTCCGTTATTTTTGAAAATTATATCTTCATTAAAATAATAAAATTTGCTTAAGATATGGGAAAGGGCTTTAATTACCGTGTCTCAAAAGCCAACTGAATCTTTACAATCGCAAATATTGTCCGGGCAATTGACGTTATAGTTTAAAGTTCAAAGAGTAAAAGTAATTAAACATTTTCCCATTGTTCATTAACTGCATTGTACGTAGACAATAAAAGTACAGCAATAAAACCTCGATTGCGCACAACGCAAGTTGAAAGGGGACCTTTTTTTTTGAATCAAATTCAATTTTCGAGATACCAAAGCTGCGTAGATGCAGACAGTATTTGATACTATCGCACTACATCAAGGGTATCTGATGATATTTGGTATCGACGGTTTCCCGCAGATGTAGCTTTTTGCTTCTTTTCTTGCCCTGGCCCCTGACGCATTAACGTAGAGGGAGGAGGATATACGACGAGGGTAAACGCGATGGGGTTGGTCCCACCCCACGCAGCCCACGACGCTGTGCAGAACTCTGGTATGGCAAGGTCTGCGCCGGTTTATTGCTCGCGTCACGCTATCGCGTTCGCCGTCCGACCAGGCAGCGAAATTCGGCATCGATTTCGTTGAAGAAAGTCGCGTCGTGGGCTTCATTGACATTGAATGTGCCATTCAATGGCAAGCTGCAACCTTGGCTGCGTTTCCGTGATCGCCATCGAGGTCATCATCGCGAAACTATAGTTGCTTCTTTTAACCAACGATCGCCGTTATTTTTGTCCAAGATATATAACAGACGTCCTAAAGTAATGAAAGTTATGAGGCGACGAGTCAGAATTCTCAACGAGACACCACGTCATTTTAGGAAATTAATTATAAGATTAGCAAGACTCATGCGAACGTGTAATTTAGCAACGTGAACACACGCGATCGAAATGCGCTGGACGTCAGGAAGCTAAATGTGCGAAGGCTAATGATGTTCTGCAAGATACATAGGTGAAGAGGTGTGCATTTTTTAACGCCAAGTAGTGAGGCGAAGTAACAGAACGCTGAAGTAACGAGTGAACTGCTACGAGAAAACTGTAAAATATGTAGCACTCGACGTACACAAGTGAGAAATATAAAACCTTAGCACGATATGATACGGGGGCCACGAAATATGGACAAGCGGATAAGTATACAGTTTCCGACGCAAAAAGATAGGCACAGCAAAGTTTGGTTGAGATAAGTTATCGCGAAGGGGACACGTGTCGTGTTCGTGAAAGGCGATATTAGCATTTCGCACGTCTTTCGGAAAAAATAGAGACCAGCGCAATTTCATGCGATATTCTTCAACGTTCCTGGGTTTCTCCGAATTTTCAAAGAACGTGACGCACGCGATATTCGCACGAAACTAGAACGCTAGATCGTAGCCACACGGTCCCGTCACACAATAGCGTCCACTGTTGACGGGATCCTGAAAGGGACCCTTCATGATACTATCGATAAAGCCCCGCGTGAAAGTTCGATAAGTACAAATCGTCGCGCACGACGTGAAACCTTTCGAAACGCGCGTCATTCACGATCAACATTTATCATCTCACTGCAATAATGCTCTTTTATTTGCGGGACGAACTATAGTATTCGCGATGTCGCATCGCTACTAAGTTGATCTTAAGGAATCGATAATCGAAACTATGTAGTGTCGACGATGAAGCGTCGCGTATGAATATTAATCCGACGCAAACGACGCCTACGCGCGCGTCGGTATTTATGCGAGTAATTAATGAACGCTATCACATGTGGCGGTGGGCGATTATAGAATAAAAACGACACGTCGAGTCCAAGGCAATGCAAGTGTGAATCGTTAAATGTCATTTTGGAAAATATATCCGCAATTTTTTTGAGAAAATAATATCAGCGGGAATGTTAATTAAAATTAAATTGCGCGTTATAAATTGTAATGCATAGAAAGAGATATAATTTGTCTCTGTATTAAATAAATATTTACTATTATTTAAATAATTTCAATATGATTTACAGTAACATGTTTGAGGTAATTAAAATACTTAATGATAGTTTCCCACATGAATAATAATTCAATGACCGAATGTGCTAAATGCAGCGATAAACCATTTTCCGAAATAGGTAATTGAGTGACTCGAGAGCAATGAAAAAAATTTGATTGTTCATTATTATTGTGAGACCGATGCTTTACATTTACGCGTCAAGTCATCCTATATCATGAATAGTAATGAGACCGACGAGACTTCCTATTAATGACTCGGCAGAACACGCAGCGGTGCAAAACGTCTAGCACGAGTCTTCTCGCCACAAAGTTACGGACTCCGTTCGCGGTAATACATTTCACAGTGGCATTACAGTTACCAAATACTAGGGTCAAAAAGAAAACTGTTTTTACTCTTTCGAATTAACTTTCTAAAGAGTGGGAGAATTTGTTAAAATTATTTCATCATTTAATTAGACTCATAGCTGTAAGATAATGAGCTGCTTACGTAAAACTAAAAAAATTAACACTGAAAAAGATTTCTTATTGAAAATGGAATTTTCTTGTTAAATTTATTCCAGTTGAAATAACCAGAATTCTGATTCGTTCATTTTCTACCAAAATTATTTAATCTAATCAGACCAGTGAAGTTTTTCTCAGTGAATGAAATGTATAAAAATAAAATCTTTCTCTCGTAGTTTTTTACAGAAGCTATTTTGTAAGTAATATTATTGATATCTACATCGAAATTTTAAATTGCAAATCCTCTCAATTTTGATAACAATCGGAAATTAATGCACGTCACACTACGGAAACAATTGAAAAATAGGAAAATCAAATATCGCGTGCTGCATCGAAATCGTTAATCAAGACGAGTCCTAAAAGCAGCCCTCACCCTCGTTGCAACCTAATCAAAGGGCGCGTGTGCATTATGTGCACGTAAGAATCGATTTCCAGCACCCACCATTAGTCGGTGTAAGAAGGTATTGCTACGATCAAGTTTGCTTAATGGAAACTACAGGTAAAAAGATACTTTGAAATTGAATTTGCAGATATTTCAAGATTTAATCTTAACAAATTTATACAGAAAATAATAAAACTTCTTTCTTTTAATTCGATTTCTGCAGATCTAAATTATATATCTCAAGATTATACAGTTCAATTAATCCTAAATTACAAATTTCAATTATAATTTGATCGATTTCCATCAAGCGAGTTTGATTGGTAGGATGTATCCTATATTGATCACTTGCATTTTTAAGGATGAATGAAACAAGTAAATAATAATTCTGGAAGAATGAAATTTCCTGGAAACTACACGTTGTTTTATTGTCTCAACTATTCTCGAGTGCTTTCTATGAATCATTGTCTAACAACTGTTCCCTCCCAGTGAAGAACTAATGGCCAGAAACAGCTAGAAAGGATTCAAACCCTACAAGAAGGTGCATCAGAGTATCAAATATATACGGAGTGTTCTAAATCGTATCTTTTCTCTCCGCAAAATTCAGTGTATTTTAACATGCACCATTATCGCAGATAAATTGTCACAAAGTACACATCAAGTACATGTGTTGTTAATGGACACGATTATTCATTTTCACGAATTGTGTTTTGCAAAGCACGCAAATAACTAACGCGCATTAAATAATGCGAAAACGCTGCGTGGTAATTTAATCATGCGTTAAGTAAAAATTAGAATTCCGATGTGTGTGCGACATTTAATCAAATTAATAACCTTACGAAACAAATGTTGAGAAAATGTCTGGCAAATTACACTTTCGAGCAAAAGTAGGCTAGGATTATTCACGTCACGAATGTATTTCCAGAAATATCTTTTATAATATTATATCTTTTATTTTTTTTTTTAGAAAAAAGATTAACGAAGATTTAATTAGACAGATATAACGTATCATTTTATCAAAAATTAAAAATTTAGCGATATCATCGTGAAAATGTTAAAAAAACAACAGGGACAGTAACAAGATCTTAAATTAAAAATTTAAAGCAGATAATATTATTTTAAACGCAAATTAAATAAAATCATTAAAAATATTTTTTTTAATTTTGTAAAATTTCTAAATCATTTGTTTATCATCTATTCATCATATATTATACATTACTGTTATATGTTTAAACTATATTTTGTAAATTAAATTTGTAAAAAATAACCCGAGTTAAAGTATTACAGGAAGAACTAATAATTTTAAAAATTTAGGTAAACCAAATAATTGTTTCACGACTATTATTATCGCTGCACACACAATACGGATATATATTGTATATCGACCAATATATCCTGCTTGCATTATGCACAAACACACATATACACACGCACGTATTTCATACAGGCGTAACAGAAAATAAAGCTCGAACCATTGTTTCGTAGCATGCAAATGCCTGACCTTAACCTCAACAACATCCTATGCTTTTCCGCGTATTTCTAATCTTTCCTCATCAAACTCGCATCAAGCTCTGCAGGATTATTATCATATTTTTAACAGTACTCCGAATCGAACAACGACAATCTACTTTAATCGTATATACGTACAACTGTAGACACAAGATATAGAGTACTTGTAAAATTGATCGTGGTATAAAACAGCTAAAAACACGAAGAGTTCCGAAGAAGATTCCATCGCGCACCTTGGCCTTACCGTGACATTTCACGAAACATAAAAATGTGCCACTCGCGACCACATATATCCATTAATCGCGAGGACTTATCTCTCGTATGTGATATACTGCTTATAAAATTGAAACATCCTTCGCGTTGCAGCGACTAGAATATCGATTTCTATCTCTTTCACTAACGCGTCGTTTCTCAAAGCATGCCATACCGTACATCCGAAGAATATTAATGTACACCGTAGTGCCGCAGTGACACAAAGACAACACGTTCATTAATTTAATAAAGCTTCGCGAAACGAGCGAAGACAGGAGACATATTCAACACAATAGCGCTAGTAACAAGCTTTACGCTCAATCGTTATATATGTCTCGTACAATTTGGCGGTTACGCGGTAATCTTGTATATCTTAATTACACAATAAACTTCTGACTTTAGTGCTCTGCTATTCAACAGAATGTAGTAATTGCACATACTACAACCGAATCGGAAACAACAAAATTAATAATTATAATAAAAATGGCAAACATGCATATGTATAATATAATAACTAGAAAGGATATTAAATTAAAATTATCAATGTAATTATCGCACTACTTCATTTATCCACCCTTAACCCTAACGTATAAGGCATGTATATTATTCGTGTAGTACAATCAGATAAATGTAGAATAATAGGAAACATCAGTAAGTCGATATGTCATAAATTTTATCTGCGATAACGAAGTTACACGCTGTAACTTTTATACGAACTTCTTTGATCTCTAAAGTGCATCAAGAGATTGAACTCAATATTCTCGACGACAGTAATTATCGTATAGCCAACTTGTTCTTTTGTGTCGACATCGCGGCATGACATGAGCGCATCGTGAACGTTCAACACGTGTTACAGACACGCTACAACTTTACGATATCGTTCTCATTCGCGTAATCGTGAAAAAACGATGCGATCGCCTCGGTAAAAATTAAAAATATTTTATGGGATCGTTAACACACACACAGCTGCTATCAGAAGCCGTGCACCGAACAGAACATTTTCCGGAAAATAACGGCTGCTTTATGAAAACATGCCTGGTACCATAACGGCGATTACGTGACTCCAAGTGAGCATTGTTTGCGTCGCATCGCTTATAATGAATACGGTATTATTAACGCGATGTAATGGTACCGCGCGATAATGTAATCGAGACTCGCCTCCTCGACACGAATACCCGTTACAACGCACTGTTGTAATTTAATCTGACTATCATCGTCCCGCGCGAAAAGTCAAAGGCGCGTATGTAGGTAAAAATTCATCCTGTCGGTCCCACAAGAGGGGTGGCTGTCGCCACACCCTATAACCCATATACCGAATACGCACGTGTGATACATGCGGTATGCATTAACCATGTTGGCGACAACCAACCGCTGACATTTGTCAGCTAATTAACTGCGTACAATACGCAAGATGATTTCGCACGTGCCAAGTCAAATGTTAAATTTAATTAATATATATAATGATATTATTATTAACGCATCATACTTGTCATATTATTACACAAATTGAAAATATGATATAATTTCAATTAATCTTACTTTCTATTAATCCTTCATACATATTATGCCATACTACAGCATTTAAAAATTTGTATTATTTATTTATATAACATTTGCAATAATAGAAAATGACGCATTTTCTACGTACCGTTTATATAAGCCGCGTTTCTGCTTCCTATATATGATACGATCTATCTTTACAATATATATTTATCTTTTTCTCGAGGAGATAAAAAGTTCGGGTGTGGGTACGATAAATATATCAAGAAGCAAGTAAATATCTTCCCGTAAAATTTCTCGTTACGGAAAATAATCGAGTCACGTACAGCTTTGAGTATCTAAATTTTTCGGCCCGGAATTTCGAATTAAGCGAATGAACGTTGTTAATAATTGCAGATATCGCAAGATACATGTATAATGTATACTCTAGACATCATCAGTAGAAAATGCAGTAACCTTTATTGTCTCGTAACATCTAACCTTTAGCTGGACATTTCCACTTTAAATGGAACGTCGGGGAATAGTAAAACAAGCTGACAAGTTAAGACGCGACGAGAATGTACCATTGCGAGACGAGTGATCGAGTTGCAGACGATCAATAGTATGTAAGTGGCATTTATATCAACAATTAATGGACGAAAATAGTAGACAGATAATACGACATCTTACATTGCTATGTATCTGCGAATATTATATTATAACGAATATTAAATAATCGAGAGATAATAAAATACAATTAATTAAATATTGATGTAGGTAATGTTTCATTTATGTAGACTAATGTAACAGATTATGACAAATGCAACCCGTTTTAATTGTTCAAATATTGGGATGATCGACGACAATGAATAGTAATTTAAATTCATTCCAATCTAAAAGTCTGATATGAATCGGATCTGTAACAACGGAATGGAAAGTACGATATGCAAGGAAGTGTGAAAATGTATTCGCAGCTGTATTTTTCACGCGCTGGCATCTATGTAAATGCCGAGCGGACTAAAGAGGCAAACAGAATTCTCTCAATGTTTCACCTGACGCTTCTATATAGGGTAGTCAAAACGCAGATCATATTTAAATACAGATTTTATTAATTTATGATTACTTTCAATCTTTTACTTATGCAAGTGTTGGAGTTCGAACTAAGGATATTGAAGAGCTGAGTTTTAGGAATGATATACTTCTTTTGTCATAATATTTAAACTTTTGTAAAACATGGATTACATTTTGTTTCGATCACCCTGTATATTGTCGCAGACTCTATCTTTAAGAATTTCCACGCTAAATCCGCTTAAACCTCAAATGTTCACGGCTGTGTCGCGTGCTTCATAATAGACTATTAACTTCTTCGTTAGGTTTCCTCAGTGTTTCGCTGTTGTTGTCCGTATCACTCTTATTGCACGGTTTTCCCAGCGGAAATCATCCATTTTCGCGCTACTAAAACAAGGTGCAAGTCGTGTGTCTCGGCTGACACACGCACGGTGATTAAAAAAGACACGGTAACACTTCGGTGACCTGATACACGCTGCGAACGAAAGTTTCGCACAATCTGGGTTACCGTCAAGTATATATGAATAAAATACAGCAAGAGCAATGATGAAATAGTGATAAACGCTGTCAATTTGAAATTGATCAAAATTAATTAATTGTGGACTCTCCATTCAAGATCAATTTAATATGAAAATTGGACTCTTTATTAATTTAATAACCGTTACATGATTAATTCTCAATAACAGTTAACTAATATTATAATAATTGTATTATCATAATATATTGATAAATTTACCAAGAGAAATTCATTTCAAATGAACTTAAGATCAACACAGAGAAAATTCGAGTTATTTTTTGAAATGTATTTCTCTACTGGCGGGAATAATTTTCACAATCATAATAGAAGGGAGATAATATTCACAATAACTGTTAAATCTCTTTCTTTACAAAAGAAGAATTCTCAGCATGCTGAAAGAGTCCTTAATAACAACCATTTTGGACATCTCTAAGGCGTTAAATCTCGTTCCTTTTAATGGAAGGATTTAGCGTGCTGGAAGAATCTACGATAAGCCTCATGTATAGTCAGCGCTGTGGTTATATATATACATGTATATATATATATATATATATAATGCAAACAGCATTTCTCTAATATTTACGCAGGTAATATCGGAGACGAGAGCAGTACTGTACGTCCGATCGAAGATCGACTCACATCACTAGCGACGAAGAGATATAAATCCCATAGCGCGAGTACGAGAGGAACTGCCGAGAGTTAATCTCATTTGTAAACACAGATGCTCGTCCTCGCGGGAATGAGCAGACATGAATCATGAAACGAGTGAAAATTTTCACACCTTCGAATGTCAGAAGATGCAGAAACTATTGCACTCTCGCATTTCAGTGAAATAAAAGGAATAGAAAATCAGATATAAATATGAAGCCTGCCGTGATTTTTTTTAAACACGGCCACGCGCGGAATATTTAATGTTTAAATGTTGAAACTTAAGTAAACTCAGCTCAGCATAATAATGATAAAGTCTGTGTGGAATTATTTACTTTAATGTAAAACCGTATATATCTTTTTTTTTCTTTAGTTTATTTTTAAAATTTTTCGTTGCAACTTTAGCTTGCGTTCAAGAATTTTAATTGAAAAATGTACTCTGGTAAAATATTACATGTTTTATGTTATTAAATTGCGATAATGAAAAAATATCGCAGATTTTAATCTTTGATATGTAATGGTTGACCATTCTGATATCAGCCAATCGCCCTAAATATCAATCGACGCAAATACACACTATATTACTGTTTGCATCGCTGTTTGCATAAGCTATTTATGATTTAGTCGTGAATAGAGTTGAAATGAAAGGGCAAAGGTTTGGAAATGTTTAACAAAAAATAATTAAAACGATGTTACGCAGATGAAAAAGAGAGAGACAAAGAGAAAGACTGTGACAGTTAATTAAAAATTACAAGATATTATAACATGTTTTATTTTTATATAATACAATATTATGTAATACAATAATTATTATATAATACAATAATTATTATATAATACAATAATAAAAGAATATAAATAGATAGAATAAATAGAATAAATAGAATAGAATATAAGAATATATATAAAATAAAAGATATTAATTTAGTTTATATTGTTTATCAATCAAGTGAATGCAAAAAATATTCGTATAGAAAAAATATTAAAAAAAACCTTTTGAAAGATTAAATTACTCAGTTGTATTGTTAAAAAATTTCTGTCATCCCCCACAAAAATATATTTCGCATCGATTAGTTCTGAAATCCGGCATCAAAAACAAGTAAAACTGTTAATGGATAATTATCGTTCGTCTAAAGAAGATTGAGTTCTAAACTCGGTGCGTTGATATGATGCTGACGAAATTAACATGGTCGTTGTTGACCGTATCATTTTCGCAACGCATCCGCGACATTATCGTGCGAAATGTATATGCTCGAGCAAACAGAAAACTGTCGCGAGCATACGTTATCCCCAGAGTTCTGTCAACACCGCTCTGCCACATATCCGTCCACCTCGATATACGTAACTACGAAGAGGACAAGCCCGCGTCCACAAACTAAATTCTCCGAAACGATACGCTTGTCCACGTTAAAGGATACTCTAGAATGCAAAGTCTGCATCCCTACAAGCTTTCTCCCACAGATTAATGCATCTCGATGTGCAAATGTTTTAACTACGAGAGAAATGTCGCGGCTCTCAACCCGATTGAAGAAGAAATAATAAAATAATAAAAATCTGAGAGAAATTTTATCTCTCAGATAATCTTAATTATAATTAACTCGTTAATTTCAAGCAGAAGAAAATTGTAATAATTCTTAAAAAATAAGATATTCCTGTTTTGCAATTTCGCGATATTTATGTAAATAGCATGATTTTATGTACGTACAGTTCAATTATAAAAAAATATGATTATATTTCTTATAATTATACATATTATAATAATTAAAGATTAAGATAATTATTTCCTG
>Ga0157364_1000228_pt1 | contig 32014 bp, 15 predicted proteins | sample AttsexASBM2_FD_111476 | JGI IMG/M metagenome (GOLD analysis project Ga0157364, IMG submission 111476) | Fungus gardens microbial communities from leaf cutter ant in Ribeirão Preto, State of São Paulo, Brazil - Atta sexdens ASBM2 | ecosystem: Host-associated > Fungi > Mycelium > Unclassified ...
GTGTGTGTGTGTGTGTGTGTGTGTGTGTGTGTGTGTGTGTGTGTTTTTGTGTTTGAATTATTCAACATTTTTATTCATGAAGATGTTACTCTTGGTCATTTTAATGTATCTTATACAAAATATATAACTTGTAACACGTGAGCATATTTTTACCTAACACATAATATTGTGATATAAAGCAGGGTATGATGTTATTCGATCGGAGAGCTTTCATTATACTATATGCTATTCTTGTATTATGCATGCTACGAGCATAATGACTCAAGTAAAGAAAAGATACAAAGTGACCAATATCAAAGGAAATAGCTTGGAAAGCGGATTATGGGTGAGATGGAATCTAGGTCATTGCAGCAACCAAGAAATATAGAAGGCATTTCATTATAGCAGTACAATTAAAAAGTGTTTAAATTTTGCTAGTACTAATCCTATCACATTTTCCATAGTCTTACAACCAATTGATTCTATCTGAACACATTTCATAAATAGACTATGATAAGGTTAGTTTTAGTTTTATGATGGAAAATTTCATTTTAATTTGTTAAATGACTGAATAATTATTTTATGCTGATTACGAAGTTTATCTAGATAGATCAAACAAATGCAAATAGTCAGTTCGAGGACTTATTGCGGTGCGACAATTGATCAATTTTGTTTATTTTACCTCGCTACATAGTCATTTGCTACTTTTTGCAATAATAAGTTGAAACAGTAACGAATGAATCGATCTAACGAACCGTATAAACATCACGTTATATTCTTTCTACATTGTAAATTACTATAAATAAAAGTATTAGACAATACTGTAGTTTTCATCTTATTCTATTCTTAGTTTTATCTTATTCTGACTTATTTAATGAGTTTGAAAAGGAGAAGAATACAATTTGATATCAAGGATAATTTTTCATTATAATCTCTAATTGAATCTTGTATTTTGTTTCGTTGTTGATTTCTATTTCATTATATAATTCTCGTGAAAAATAACATATACATATACAAAGTATCTGATGACAATAATTAAATTCTAGCAGGATTAAACTGATTGTGAGTAGAGAAGTCCTTTGATAGAGAACCATCTTACAATTTACATCCCGGCGTTATATCGACAAAGGAAATTCTATATTTCGATTTGATTTTGAGAAAGTAAAAATTCTAATGTCTAGTTCTTCTTTTTCTTCTCGACCGATATCTTGCGGCGAATTGAAATGGTCGAGCGGAGTCGTGGCAGTTACTGGAGCCAGCGGAGCGTGCATGCGACTTTTCCACAGTCACTTTCATAATACATACAAGCCACTTCCGAAAGTGAATCAACGTATCCGACGTTAGGAGAAGGTTACGCATAGCTAATGCAATCTTATTTACACAAGGCGAGATCACGCTGAGGAATTTCTTTGTGCATAATTTTTGATACGCGCTTAGACAGCGGAATTTTTATAGACAGTTGGCTGTTGACTTGTCTCTAGATATTATTAATGATATTATGCTAGCGAAGATAATAAAGTCGCACGTGCGAAACAGTAATGCTAATATTAAAGCTTTTTAAATGACATAAACGTCCTCTTATCGATCATTATATTATACATTTAACGAAGCAGTCACCCGTAACACTATAATTACAACATGTATTAAAGCTTTGAGACATTATTAACAATTATATAAAATTTTATAGATAGAGAGATTTTAGAAATAGCAAAGAATCACAGATATTATATTGTATTAAACGAAAATCGATCTGTCATTAAAAATTTGTTATTGAGACACAGGCTGTTTGGCAAATATTTGTACTAAAAACTATTGAAGAATCATTGCTCTTGGCATCATGTCGATGACAATAAAATGAGATTAAGGTAATCGGCCAATGTTACTACGGTTGCCGGATAATTATAATTAGTCACGCTTTTCAATCTATAACTCCTTACCAAATGTAGAATAGAATGAAATATATTAAAATGTTAATGACTTAATTTTCACGCATGTCCATTAGCACTATATTGTTACAAGGATAATGAACAGTCAATTATACGTCATGGTCAAAATAAATATAAAATAAAATTTTATTCGCGTTTTATCCTATTTTATTTTTTAGGGAAAGAAATTTATTTTATTTTATAAAATATCATTAAATTTTACAGGGATATAAAAATTAAAGTCTATCGTACGATATCACATGATTAGCACTATTTAGATGGAATGCAGTAATTATATCCAATATTACACACAATGCTTTAGATATTTCATTATATAGCCGAGAATCCAGTCTCGAATTGTCGCGAGAAATACTTTGTAGAAGCAATACAGCTTTCATTCTCACACTTTAAACCTGTCACCGATAAAATATTACTGGATTGTTTGGTGATTTATAACTGCTCGAGAAATTGAACCAAAATAATTTATCATTATTTTACAAATATTGTCTGTTCTTGCATAATTATCCTTGAAGAAATTTATTATTTGTTTTTAATATTGCAGAAAATATTTTTATAGTAATTATTAAAAATAATTTCTTAATCTTATAAAATCTTTTTTTACATCATTTTTATATCACATTACGACATGTTATATTACATAAAATTTATTTATAAATATACATATTTATAAATTGTTCTATAAAATTATAGTAATTGACGAAGCAAATTTAGATTCGATTAATAATGTTCAGCCGTTTTTATGATTATAATACTTTATAATGATTGTCGAAGAAAATGATCATCGAAGTGGTATAACTCTATGATGAATCCCGACAATTTCAATCAACGTTCAACGATGTTACGTGATTCGCATTGTTTCCAAGTATCACGGACACTTATTGCGCAACAGCGTTTTGATGAGTGATTGACCTACAGGCGCCTTCAGTATAGTTTTTATAAACGTCGAAGTAGGAGACGTTATTCAAGTATTAGCTGCGGTCGAAGTCTACATATAACAATTGCAACACTCACGTCATTACGTAAGCCGTATAACTACTTTCGATTCGATTAAAATGTATTCTGATACCATTTCAATCTATTTTCATTTTGGATAACAAAAACTCATGTAATTGGATCATTTAGATGATCATTGCATAAATCGTTTAAAAGCAACTATTAATTGCTTTGATCTCTTTTACTATTTTTACTCAGCAAGAATGCAATTAGAATTGCTTCTGAATATTAATCAAGATATCAAATTTTGTAATGTATTGTCTCTATTAAAGCATTCCTATTTCAAGGACAGTTATCAATCGAATTTTAATTGCTTATATTTCTGACAGTAATGTAAACAGTTTTTTCGAAACATATGTGTTTAATATAAGTATATCAGTAATAAATATTTAAAACTTGCTGTGGCCAAGTTTTTTTTATATTTCGCTACATTTAGCACGCGTAAATAAATCCAGTTTCAATGGAGTTCGATAAATCTTGCATAATAACAAGTACACGTGTCGAACGTAATACTCACCAACATTTCGATCAAGGACAACTCAACGTATCTTGAAGATCGCGTGGATCTTAAGATGCACCAATTGTACCTTCTTAATTACCAAGATGACCTTCTCAATGGAGCATCGATTTTGGTCTTTATTCAATTTCACTTTTTCGATGAATTATGAAACGCTCGAGTTGTGAACCAATACGCGATCTTAAGTGAGATTCGAACAATGTTATTTTGTAATATCATTCGCGACACAATTTAAGGACGTGAGGCACGCTGCAAATGCGCGGAGACATGCGGGTTTCGCCCGTAATTCGAAGACTGGTCATCGCGGTGGCGATGCCACGGTATTCAAAGATCGAAAGACCGAATGTCTCCTCCCGCGGGGGATCGAATGATCCGAGGAAGGTGGCGTCCTGTTAAGAACGGAGAAAGACGGGAAAGAGAACTGTCACGGAGAGGGGACTGAGGGCCCTGCGATCTTCATGGAAGGGGCAGAGGCATCCGAACCCTCCAGTTTGATGGTAGGGATCTCAGAGAGAGCTCAGGTGAATTGAGCAAAAGACAGAGAGAAAGAGAGAGAGAGAGAGAGAGAGAAAGCGCAAGCAAGATGAAGTAAAAGAGAGAAAGACGCGTCATCGAGAGAAAAAAAAAGAGATAACACGAGACGCGATCCACGGTGAATCGCTCATAAGAAACGCGTATTGTTGTGTGTCAGCGCGCGCGATAGTTATGGGCCCCAGGCAACCTTGTCCCAGTACCGTGTGGCCGTTCGCGTTCATCCAGCGTTGATGGAACACAGCAAGTAAGCGGGCGACGCATATCCAACGAAATACGAGTGTCGATGAGGAATCGTGAGCTTGGCGCCTCATGCAAGACTTATGCCACGCCGCCTGTGTCGGCGGAATCGAGGAAGAAATCCTTCCGCACTGGTATCGCATGTTTTGCTTTCGTAACCGGAGGATGCGTATCCGCCCTATCTGGGTCATGGATGTATCTGAGAAAACGACGCTATATTTTGGTCAGATCCTCCTTCCTTCTGAGTACAAGCACTCTCCGCTACCGTTAAGCAGGACCTCAATTTGCATCGCGCTCGGAAAAATGGCGCGCGATTAATGAGAACGAAGATACACAATGTCGAAGTTATCCCACGAAATACGCTGCATTATAATGAGCTTATAGCTATTGCACTCGACAAATCGCGATGCGAGACAATTTATGAAAGAGAGCCAAACACAATACATACATTGAGAATGAATCGAAACGTCGGACTTCTTCGTCCCGACGTTTTATCTTCCGTGCCTCTTTGATTTCTCTTCCATGTTTTTCCACGTCTCTTCAGAGACACTTTAATACGCAAATCCACACTAGTGTCATTTACATAACGGATGCTTATTTTAATCTAGTGACAAGTCAATGCAGTGGTTCCACAGCAAAATTATATAAGCGTCTACGAGGAGTACTTATCGCGCAATATTTCAATATATAAACTGCATTATTTCTATACTTGGACTCTTTTAACTCTGACTATGATGAGGGCGCCCTGTTACATGCATACATACTATACTATAATAATAATTGCGCATGTTAATTGTACACACTTGTGTGAGTGAGAAAATCATCGTCTTTCATTTTGTTAGAATAGTGAAAGCGAGGTTGAGAAAACCGTGCAAGAAACAATATAGTTGAATGATTGCGCATTATGCTACATTTAGAAGTATCATTACGAAAAAAAAAAGAGTTATGTTTAAATATTTCACGAAGGAAAAAAAAAGTTTGCATCGGACGAGGAGGATACGTAAATGAGAGGCACTTTACGAGGTGGTACCGCTAATTAGTTTTAATCACGACGTTACTTCGATATCTCGAAAGCCCCGATCATACTCTTTTCTCTGTCTTTATTATCCAAACACACTATAATTATTTCACTATATGATTATCATGTATACAACGGTTGGCATGTAACGTCATGTATGCGATCCGGACAGCGTGATCATCGATAAGTCGATACCTCCCGTGAGCAAATGCATGATTCGACGATGTCCGGTGCCCGATCGTGACGGATCGTGATTATTGCTGAAGAGAATGCCCGAAAAAGCTTCTCTCTTCTTTTTTTAAATACATAAACACAGCAAGTCAAGTATATAGGTCAAGGACTGATAACAAGAAACTGTTTTGATGACTTAGACGAATCGAAGCTACCCCTTTGATAATAAAACATGTGAGTCGACTGTACATTCAATTTTTGATCGCATACGAGAGATAAAAAGACATAATCAGAGACACCCACATTTATCGAATTGTTGGTGTTATTTAATGCGCTTGATTCATCACGGTGGCACGATTTTCCGATGACAATCTCGTCCATGTGCACTTATAATCGCGATGTCCTCTATTCGCTTGTCTCTAAGCCTGGATAGTACCTCAGGTGAATTCGTCACGAATACGAACGAACACGCGTGAAGCAATAACATTATTCGCAATTAATCGAACGGTGAAGAGAAGAATCTTCAAACGTAAAATATACCGATTGAATAGAGATAGTTAAAAATAGCAATTTTATAATGATGTTATTGAGATAAGTGATTGTAACGCTGCTTGTCTCTCTGGCATAATATATCAATCATTGTTTTTTTTTTGTAACTTTTAAATTTAATCCGTTGATAGAAATATATTACGTCATAAAATAATTTTATAATTATTAAGAAATTATTGCAAAAACAGAAGTGATATCTTCTCAGCACTACATATTTAATTTATCTCCTTTAATTAACGTATCACAGAATCCGTGTTACATCGAAATGCTATCTAAGAATCTTGTTCTGCTATCTAAGAATCTTCTTTTATTTAGCTTTATTAGTATTAATTTTTTTATTTTATATTATATTATAGGATTACTTTATAATTATTAAAAAGTTATTGCAAAATAGCAATTATCTTCAACATATTTAGCTTATCTTCCTTAATTGGAATATTGCAGGATTCTTGTTTTTTATTATACATATAGCTCCACTAATGCATATATTAATTTTTATCGTGTCGTAACGTGCTAATTCGCAAATTTTATTGATTCTTGCTATCTTCCGTTCGCTATTGCCATTTGTTAATTATTGTCGATCAAGAATTTTTGGAAATTTTTCGATACTGATATTCAGACAAACGTTAATCTTTTTGCACCGCAATTTCGATAAAGAGAATGGCTGGAGATTATCTTCCAAAGTATCTTTTTTTGTGCAGATGCTATTCACTCTATCTAGGTCAATGTCGGCAAGAGCTATTTCAGTGTCGTTTTCGATATGAATCGTGAAAGCCCTTTTATTGAGAACAGAATCATATCGACGGTAATCGCTCCTTTTATTACATTTCGAGTGAATTTCTGAGTCCACAAGGGTAAAAGGATCGTGTTTCTGACAATCATTGTGGCAATAAAGTAAATTATCACAGCCGCCTACTATCCTTTTACGTTTAATTTGAGTTGTGAAATGTGAACAGGTTTATATGAATGCTGTTACTTCAAGATATTGATCTGTTCTATTATGAAGTCAATTGGTACTTCAAGTCAGATGTTTGATGAATGTCAAGAGAAACAGTAGCTCTTCTACCTTTTTTTTATCTTTTGTCTATAATCATACTAGATACTACTTCAAGTTTTATGATGAAAAATATTAAGAAGTATACTTATCAGAACTACTTGTGTAGAAATTAAATTATGTTAAAATTTAGAAGGTATATTACAAATAAAATATTTGATTAAATATTCTCAAGTGAAATTAATCAATTCATGATATTTTCAATTATATTCTTATTTAAGTAATATTGATTAGCATCGTTTATTTGAAAGAATTATCGCAGTATAAATTTTCTTTTGAAAAACGTGTTATTTATCTTTTGCATTTATATGTAAATCTGTATCTGTTATACTAAAATGCCGGCTCACAGAAGAGTTAAGATTCATATACACCGATTATTCCGTATATAATAATAAATTGAGATTGCACTCAATTACGATTTATCTCTTATTAATCGGGTGGTTCCAATAAATTGCGCTGAAAGGACGCGTCGTTGCTCCAGGCTGACGAATCATGCACGATTTAAGCACGATGCCTTCAAATGATCGTTCATGCGCCTTTTCTTAATCGGCGAACCGCGAAGATGTCGAGGGAGATGTTTTTATCCGATCAGGCGTGCGGTGGAGCGAAATCGATTTCGAGCAATCACGTCCGCCGCAACCATTAAGCCGTATCTCGTAATCGCTCACCTGACGCGATGTGCGCGTATCAAAAAATCTGATCGACGACATCGATGTATCGCTGCGATTGTTATATTTGGAATACATTTAAGTGCATTTAAGATTACGCGGACGTTTATCGGGGCATCTGCATTACGAGGAAGTGTGTTAACATGTTGCAATCGAATAATTTTTCGACTATACGAACTAACTTTGAAATTAATACGTGGTAAAGTTTTGATTTTATTTTTTTATGCTACTTTTGGAATATATGTATGTATAGAAAAGATAATAATACATATGAACCTCTGCTGCTATTGTGAATCTCACTCTTGAAATTTTGTTCTAATAATTAATATTATCTCTTGCAAAACATTTTTTAAAAACTGTTCTTACGTAGTTATCGAAGTTGTGAAATAATTACCGCCACTACTGTAGAAGCATTGTGATTGCAAAAATGAAGAACCGTAACGTCAGAAAATCTACAGCGCGATATGTCGAAGGTTCATTCGAAATATACTTTCAAGTGCAAGGTTTTGAATATAGTGCGAAGGCAATCAGGGGCAGGATGAGGCGTCTGGTTGGACATCAGCAAAGATTGGTGTAATACCCCAGGGAGTCCGATTTCTTTTCTTCTGCCTTCTTTTTTACTTCAGTATTCGCGCTAATTATTTTGCATGAAATCGCCTGGAAACGAAGAAACTCCCAGTCGACGACGCTCCCTCTCGTTGTTTCGCAACGTTTCGTAATATCAATTACGCGATACCTGTCAAGTTATACACGCGCATGGTGTGGCGGCAGCGTCGCATATCGCGTTTTGCACCGTGGCATTATTCCTAAAGGTGTTCTAAAGTATTTAAGGCCGTGTAATTGAATGAAGTCATGCTGGTGCAAAGAATCGCGCTTTGACTGCCAGGTCGAATTCCAGGCCATCCTTGGTTAAAAATTCTTCTCTTTGCGAAACTATAAAATTATAGTGCGGGTGAACGCCCCTTAGTTTCGTTGCCACGGGCTAGGTGAATTTTCTACTCTGTGTAACAACAATTTTCACAGCCCGCCGGCAACGTGTTAGCATTCACTTTTACGTAAGGAACATTCTTCACGCCGAGGTTTGCTCACAAGAAAAAAAAACAATATAAAAAATAATAAAAATAAAAAATACGATCAGATGTATTTTATAATACATCTTTGGCATGTTATGTAAAACTGAATTGTTAAACATTGTGATCGAATATTGAGATAATTTATAGCGATTTTTTTTTTTATGGCGTACAAGTATTCTTTCTTTGTATCATATATTTTGCTGGCGAGTAGGAATGGGATTCTGTCGATGAGTTATATGCGAGCTCGTAAAAAGACCTCAAGAATATTCGATTGCACCCGAGAAGCCAGTTGTGACATAAGTAGGAAATGTGGAGAGATAAATTAAAATAACTGCACGGCGCGTGTACGTTTGCATCGACGCGGGGAAGGGGTTAAGTAAGATGTATTTTTAGAACCGACGCATCCCACAGACCCGTTACCGAAGCAAAAGTTGCATCGAATGCTGCGACTGTTGCGGCGCCGAAATTCTAAATTAACCGGTTTTGCAATTTTAGCGCCACTCACCTTTGAGAAATCGCGGTCCAATTTCAGCGGTTCGAGTCAACGCATATATAGATACATGTAAGCCACATTACGTAGGCATACAAAATGTGTTCCAACGCGATTTGCTGAACCTGCTTCTCTCGACTTATCTCATCTCGATTAATTACGTCCTACATTGAATGTTACGGTGTCGTTTAGTTTGTTATTTAAATGTGATTGCGTATAGACGTAACCTCTTCATAAATTAATAATTATATATATGTTTATATATATGTTTATATTAACTCGCGCGATTAATGAAATTTATTTTATTTATCTTTCTATCTTAAATTTTTCATCGAGGTGCAGCCTGACATCTCACAACGCTCGAGACTTTTCACATAAAACTCGTTCCTTTCGCTTATATCTTCGTATTAAATGAAGTTAAACGAACGGTGGGATAACTTCACGCGGGAAGAGAGTTAACGATTCTAGCAAGCAAAGACTATCTAGTTGCATCTATGATTATCCGGCCAGGATGTGGCGATCGGTATTTAGGCCTCGCAGTTACGCAAGTTGCACGCGACCGTCACGACGATGGATAAAAAACTATTCCAGGGAACGAAGGGGGACGGTAGCGGATTGTTGAGCTGACATTGAACTCATATTTTCCGTATGCGACTCGCGTTCTACCGGACATACGATCGGCAGCCTGCCTTCTTTTCACCTTCTTATATTCTACCTTGCTTGCTCGCGAGTCTCATCACCTCTTGGTCACGTATGAACGCTTGTCAAAGGCATAAACGTTTGACACGGCTGCTTGTATGTATCTACGTGCTTGAGAACGTAGAGCATCCGCCAATTGCGAAATGCAGGAATTTAAAAGAGAGTTAAATTCTTCTAAGGTCAGCAATATGACACCCGGAGTCATTCTGATAATCGCACGCGCAATTAAAACGCGTATCCGGCTAAGTCAAACAACGTACTTATGTTGTCATCATCTGAAAGAACGTGCGAACATTAACATTTCCGAAATCCGGTTCAACAGGGACTAGAGTGAACTTATTACATCAAAAAATATAAACCAGAATTATATCAAGTCATATATCCAATTTCATTCTGTTCTTTTTTAATATTAAAAAATATTTTTATTATTGCGTGTTATGCCCTTACTTAAAAAAATGATAAAAAATTGAATTTTTAAGAAAAGAGGAAAATTTTATCAATTTGACAGAAAATAATTGATTAATTAAATGGTATCAGCAAAAAGAATATTCTCTTAGAAACATAATCAAAATAATTTTTATTTTTAATTAAAAACTATCCTTTTTGTTATGACTTTGATATTTTACAAAACTATAACAAAACTGGCATAATTCATCAAAGTGCATAACTTGAAATACACAACCACCTACAATGTATATTTATTATATTAATAATTTATATATATTGAAATATCATCTACAATTTGTATTTATCTCGATCAGCTAAAATAATTAAATTTGAAATAAAATAATTTTTTTTTCAAACTTCGATCATCAGAATTGTTACTCTAAATTTTCTCTGTAGAAAACTCCTTTTTACAAAAACGATAATTCGAAATATATCTCTCTTGTAAAAGGTATTATGACCTTTTTAAAAATCTTAAGAACGATATAAGTGCTACATATTTGATGGGCAGATTGTGAAGTTAATTTATTTTTGATGAGTAGTCCTTACCTAACTCATTCACGATAACAATAATAAAATCACATTTTTAATTGTGTCTTTTGAAGTAAGGAAACGATGTAATTTATTTAGATAACAATCTTTTCACTCGTATACATATATGTTCCAATATTTCTCCTCGCAATATAAGAAGAGCAACAAATATGTGCTACATAAATGTATGTATAGTCATATAATAATATTATATGTATATTTAAAAAAGTTTGAATATATGACTCTATAATTATAAAGGTAAGATAGTTTGCGAAACAAATTTCATTTTTGTAATATCTCGATTGCAAATAAAAAAGTATTATCATACAAACTTCTTTTTTCGTAAGACCATCGCGCTTCTTCAGGGTCATTGCGGTAATTATCTGCAGCAATTAAAATATCCGCGGAAGGCAGATTATTGCTCCATGCGTTCTCAATAGTTTTGTCATAAAGATAAGTACGCATAAGAAAGCATAAAATAGTGGGAAGGGAGTGACATGTAAAAAGATAATGCTAAGACTCGATGCGATATTTCTCGTGATTGCAACGTAAGAGGAACAACAAATACGTGCTACTATATGGCCAATTATCGCTTTACCGGTTTGTATACAATTCTGCCACACAATTGCCCCGAACCGTAGGCTTATATTGCTTAATGCCAGAAATTATAAGGTCACACGCAGCCACGAGGTCTAGGCGGTAATTGCCGCGGAATTAGAATGTGCATTTCGCACATCATATTTAATAACGTTGCGAAGTGGTCTAGACGAAAACCGTTTTAAATCGTGGCTATGACTAATAGCAACAGAAACGTGATCGTTCCGTTCGATATAAGCGTTAGTTCAGTCAAGGCGGAAACTTCGTTTGCGTTGCAGACTATTTTGAAAGTGCCTGTCTAATTTATTGCATACGTATACACGTGCCGCATTTAACCTTAAATGTCAGTTTACAGCCGAGCCTTCGTATATCTTTTAGTTTATAAATATAATAAATACAATACCGATTTTTTAAATATAAAATAGACCGGCGAGAAAGATTTGCAGAGATTTTAATTATTTTATAGCATGTCCTCTGATCGCTCCTTCTTTTGATATGTTTGTCAGTTATGAAACATAGAAGTGCCTGCGCGTCTGGGTCATCACGGCAATTATTATGCAGTTAGAGAATGTGCGGCTGACGATCGACGACGTTGCGCGCCTCGCAAGAACCGGTAATTTTGCAACATTGTTGCCCGATTCGCGAGAAAATATAATAAAGCCCGACTTAAGACGAACGAGCGTAATTTTACCGAAAAATGCGTGCTGTGCGTGCGTCTGCGTCAGCCGATCTGCAATTTCTCTTCATATTTCGAGCAACAAAATTGTCACGTTACGAAAGATTCTCGCGCTACTTAGCGAATTTGTATTCTCGTTTCTTGCGGTAACGATGTCCTTAAGCAAATAATAGTCTCTCATTAGCGCGTGTCTGGCCTCGTAAATTATGAAACTTAATGAAATGTAAGATGTTTCATTACACTGAGCAACAAAATTTGATCTTTTTTTTTCTATCGCCAATGTGAAGTCATTTTCGCCTGATGTATTTTTGCCTGCTGTAAACATCCTTTATTTAATTTTAATTATTGGCTTACAATTTTTTTTAGAAAAATGACGTTAAAAAGTTCAAAAGACGATGATTTTCGTAATATAGCAGCAGATCTTTTCTGTATTTTATTAATACGCGAAAATATTAACTTTTAAAATGCATTTTATTTGGTTTGAGATTTTTCGTTTTTTAAATATAGCAATTTGAAAATAGCTCTTTTCTTTTTTTCATGTATTAGTTGATAAAAAATCGCCCAAATCAAAAGAGATAATTCGTCTCATAATTACATTGTAATAGTTATGAATTGTGTCTTGTAATTCTTGCAAAGTTAATTAAGATTTTATTAAGTGAGAGCTGATTATTACTCATTATAACCAGCTGTATCTTAATAATGAATAACGATCATAATTGTAACAGCAGTGTGTAGCAAAATAGTTATAAAATTTTAACATTTATTCTATGAATTATTGAAAGTTTGTTTGTTATTAGTTTGTTATTATTTGTTGTTTTCTACTTTAATGTATAGAAGTATAAATTTGAATAATTCGTTATGTCTAAGAAATGGCATCTTGGTACATAATTTACAATTTTGTTAGACGTGCTTCTAAATTTTATTCGCGAAAAATATAATCAGTGATTCTAAATTAATATAAGAGTTAAATTAGTAACATAAGAAAATTATGTTACTGCATTAAGAAAATTATTAATTTCTTTTTGAGAAAAGATATTTTTATGAAAATAAGAAACAGGTAGAATATGTAACATTGGATATTAGAAATGTTATCTATATAAATTGTGCGTTGTCACCTGGAATAACATTTATCTATTTCAAGCCGATCTAATCATTATCAAACCATCATCATCATTAATTACGATTAGTGACATTGATTGATGCATTGTGCGGAAGAAGGAACAGATTGGGCAGCATGTCGTGCGATTTCACACGGTGTGTCACTTGATCGCGCACAGCCTTGTAACATATACGCAAAATAATCCAATAAATCTATAGACTTCTGCTCATCCTTCGGAGTCCTTGACACCGACGTGTCACTGACTGCGAGCGCGAGAGTTGCCGCCGTCGCCGCTCATGGAGGGAAACGAGAATCGGCCAGCCGTTCGCCGTTCGTCGTGGAAGCGACCCGGATCAACCTCGCATCGTTTCCCAATACGCGTAGTCTTCTCTGCAGCGATCTACCGCGCGTCACTCTTCTCAATGACGTGTAATCCCCCTAGAAAAGACGTTAATGATCCTTAGAAGTTATCGACCGCGAGAGGTTCCGCTCGGCTACCTTGACGAGTATGGAAGACACTCTTTCTCAACAATCCCAAGAGTTTCTGGTTTATATATGGCAGTTTCTTCGTCGCACGTTCGACGTTGTTAGATTTTTATAAGCAACAAAACATGATAAGGATCAGTATACGATATGCAGAGTTTGATGATGACGTTGATCTTGAATGGACATTATTGCAAACGATGCGCAAACAGTATAACATACATTTGCGACGCGGTAATTTTCCTGGCACTCAACATGAACAAAGAAATTGTAACGATTAATGTTGAGTAATGTTCGACTGATGCGTGAAAGGTGTTCGCTGACCCAGATCAATAATCGCGATCCGAGCGATTTTCAACTAGCGGCTTAGTCGCACTCCTTTTCGCTCCTTGGAAGTGTCGGCTGTTCTCTGATGCAGCAACCGATGAAATTAATTTGCTCGACGATCACGGTACCTATCGTGAAATCAATAAAAGCTTTTTATTGCGCGAAAATATGCGTACGCCGATGATGAAAGATAAAGCAGATTAAAATTATCTGTATGGTCATTCTTAATTAAAATAATTCTTAAATTAATGACAGCGATAATTATCAAGCGCGTAATAATAATCACGTGAAATCGGTTTTATTTCCCAATCCGAGTGTACTTCAGCAACCGGCAATTAATCCTTCGTTACTATAGCGTGTTCTTAATCGTGGGGGGGGGGGAGATCACAAGGAGAGATCGTTACCGAGTGACAGTTTGCTAGTAATTAGCGGTATACACACGTCATATCGATGATATACGACAAGCATGAAAGTAAAAAGAAAGAAGATAATGATGATAATATTTATGATGTACATTGATAGTGAAAAATGCATATAATCTGCCAATTCCATCCATCTATAAAACAGAATAATCGCTGAAGAAATAGATAACCACGCGTACCACACCTCAGGATAACGAGCCTAAGGAAGAGTATTATTAACAACATATCAACATGAAATTGCTTTTAAATATTGCAATGCAAAGGCGAATGTGTGCGTGTGAGTTGTAACTATTTGTTGTATTAATAGTTATGTAAGAGCGGATGTCATTATACGTAATTAAAATGCTTAGGTACCTCGTAAAAATTTATGAGCAAATCATCCCTTGCGAATGCATTCCGAGCATGTTACTCGACAAATTGATGATATGCGTCATCGTAATAGACATTGTCGTTCCCGTTATACACGAGGATTATTAGTTATACGTTTAACTACCGAGCGGCCAATCGTCGATATTTTGCAGTATCGCTCAAAAACAAGATATAATGATGCACTTAAACGTAATCGAGCGTTCGTAACGATCCCGTCCGCGTACACACATTTTTGTGCGCAAGCATGTCAAGGAGATATTTACAAAACAGTAGTATATACGAGCGCTGTGGCATTTAACGCCTTTGAGGAGCGAGTTCTACATCTTAACATTTTATTAAAACCGTGTAACTAACCTAATAATGTAAATTTATGATGTACACAAATCGATATCAAATTCGTTAATTATAATTATAATTAATGGAATAATATTTTTATGGCTTATTCGATAAAATGTAAATTTTTATTTCATCATATTTCAGATACATTAATGATTTCTGAAATGTGTCTTAAACTTTTAGAAGATAATTCCTAAGATGTAATCAAGAATAATATACAATATATAAATATAGATTTTTGACATTTATTTGCCCAATGATATTCAGGACTTTTTTGCGTAGGATTTAATTCTAATTTTTATTGAAGTTTTTATATACGTTTGCTAGGTTATTGCGGCAATTCGATTATAATAATCTGTGTTTTTCAGTTATACACTGAAAAAAATAGTTTATTTGACTAAATTAATTTAGTTGGTTTTTAATTCTTACGATGAAGAGAATGTACACATTGAATTAAATATATTATGTGTTACTTAAATACATACATTCTCCAACAAAAGAAAGAAAGAAAGATAATTAACTTAATTTAATCTAAAATAGATAATTAATTTATGAACAATTTTTTTTTCAATGTAAAAAAGAATTTATTACATTACAGATTTATAAAGTGAAAATTCATACAAGCAAACTTGTATTTTTAATTTGTTTATCTACAATAGTATTGAGAAATATAGAAAGAGAAAAACTTAACGCAATATTATAAAAATCGAAGAATGAGATATAATATAGCTACAGATGCTTTTGAGGAGACGTGAATTTTTCTCTTTCTATTAGCGGTATTTGTATCATTTCTTGTATCTTTATCGTTCATTAGACATAAAACAAGGATAGAATTCCATGAATAATGTGTCTCTAAGAAAAAAACTCTCTATCATCATATATCTGTTTTTATATCGTTATTTATCATAATTTTAATCAGGAATATTATATCGAGGAATTGAAATAAATTATCTTTTGTAAAAATAAAAAGAAGTACGATAGCTCGATTCGAATAAATCAAAATATAAAAGGTTGGGCAACAAGTCATATATATTCGGGTTTATTTTGTAAGTTTAAATTTGTTTTCTAACATTGAAAATGACTCGATCGGAGTTGAAACGTTTGTAATCTAATATTATTAAATAGTCTTTTGTATTTATATCTGGCTTATTGCCCAACCTTTTATGTTTTGATCTTTTTCTAAAATTCCCAATGATCTAAAGCGAAAGATATTTGGGCCTTCCTCTCTCTCTCTCTCTCTCTCTCTCTCTCTCTCTCTCTCTAAAACATAACAGATACCTGTTCACTGATCAAAGGTTGAAATCGCGCGATTACAAATGGTTTATCCTCAATTCTAATGGTTTTTTTTTATTATGGAATTAAAAGGCTCTTTCTCTCTCTCTCTCTCTTTCTTGCGTTAAAAATAGTCTCGATAGAATTTTTTACATTCTTTTGTTTTTAATGAAAGTTATATGTTTTAATGAAATTTTTATCGTATTTAAAAATTCGAAATAGGTATCAATATATACAATTTATTTAGCATCCTTTGTATTAAATTTTTTTACGAGGAAACATGTTGTGACATAAACCTTTATATATATCTTTATATCTTTACATATCTTCTCATTTAAAATTTAATTAACACCGATTTTTGTTAGATAAAAAAGATCGATCTTTAAGGATGTGATTGCCAAATGCTTCTGTATTAGAATAATGATTAGATAATGCACATTTGAAAATAACCGGAAAAAAACCGGTCGGTTTACATTTACCTGATAATAATCTACAATTTTCATCACTAAACCTTTTATAACTATATATCTCTTTATATACTCTTTCGCTTTCAGTTGGACAGGCACAATCGAACAAAACTGAAAAAATGCGTAATCCTTATAACAAGTCGACGATAGGCATTCGCTTGCTCTGAGAACAATGGTCATCAACGGCACGGTTTGCGTAAGCATAGTTAACGGGGTTGCGATTGCTCGCGCAGTTTTCGTGTGCTATATATAACAAGCTATGCACGTGGGTGGTCCTTTAACAAGGCACCGGAAAAGGCACTCTTCTCGATTCTAAACACCGATAATTTGAATATTCCTACGAGATTCGTACCTATTCATGCTACTGTGGTATTTCTCTACGTATCACAGCATATACTCTCTCTCGCTTCTAATAGAACACCCTTTCATAATACAATCTCAAACGATGGAATACACTGTTAGAAATGTTCTTAAATTTTATTAACTTTTAAGTTACACAATTTAAATTTAATTTCATGACATTATATTAAATTTAATGTATTTTTAACTAAAAAGTATATTTGTGTACATGTACATAAAATTTAATGTATTTTTCATAAAAATTTATGAAATTTAATGTAATTTTAATAAAATTTTATGAAAAGTACATTAAATTTCATAAATTTAATGTACACATTCATTTAATTTGAGTAACTACTGTACTTAATTTTCAGTTAAATCATTCAGTACTTTTAATTTCGTTCATAACTGTGAGCTTTATTTACATGTAAAGAAAGTGGTTATATTTCTAAACTCTACAGTGTAGAGTTTTAACAAGCTATTAAAGTTATTGGATTTACATACTTATTAAATATTATTTTACTAATATTTTATGCTTCAAAAATGACACGAAAAAATTGATTATTACCATGTTATTATCAAAAGTTAGTTAGATAAAGATTATTCTATCAATCAACAATCAAAGGCAAATTAATTTAACTAATTTAACATAAAAGTGACACGCTTTGAATTATGTTATTTTTGTAAATAAAAAGGAACCTCTTCTGCAGAAAACATTTATAGAGTTAAAATTTAGTGATCGAAGTTTGAAGAAATTTTATTTTGAATTCAGTCATTTTAGCTGATGATAATAAATACAAATTGTTAGCGATATTTCGAATTATGTCATTTTTAATATGAATTATTTCAAATTTATTATATAATTTATTATATAATTTGTATATAAGATTTCAAAATTGTCACAATTCAAAAGTGATTTTTAAGAATTGTGAAAGATGATAAAAACATTTGATTATCTTTTTAGAAGAATAAGAACACATTTCTTTTTACTGATATTTGATTAGTCAATAATCCGTTAAGTTGAAAAATAATTGTTTTCGTTAAGTTGAAAAATAATTGTTTCTCTTTTCTGAAAAAGGAGAAAACTATTTACAAAGACAAAATTAATTCAACTGCGTCACTTTTGAAATAAGGATACGATATGTTTAGTTTACTGACTAATAATTAACAACTTATTTTATTTTATTACACGAGATGTGCTCGTAAGTATATACCGAGTCTTTGAAATTATAGCTTTCAGTACAAATTACGTAAGCAGAACGTGAAGACCAATAGAATTACTAATATTTTTATAGCGCAAGAGATCGTTGCTTCGATCGTCGATTGCCTAAGTTCTAAGCGATACGAAGATCGCGTCAAGGGGGTTGCGTACTCATTTCATTTCCCTTTTTGATTTAGCATCTTGAAGCTCCCTATCTCCGCTTGGTCCTCCTCCATCTTTCGATTTCACTTTTGGCGGTCGCGGCACACCATTCCTCTCTCCCGCACGCGTACCTTCTTTCCTTTTCTCCAGTCTCCTTCTCTTGATAATTGCGTAAGTAACGCGTATGTGCGCGTCGGCAGCAACGATCTCGCACGCGCGCCTCCGAACGAAAAGGACCATTACACCAGGGCGCAATTTGCAAAACGCGCATTCGCCGCAAATCCGCGAAAGTAGAGCGATTGTTATTACCGCTCATCTAGCAGCGGCCAAGCAATTTTCCACGTGTGCATTATTCGCCTATCTATCCATACATCGATATTTATCGTTTAACGTCGAAAAACTTCATTTCTCTCGTGAAAATCTTAACGTATATCAATCAACTCGGCCTCGTGATTAACGTCATATTGCGTTATTCAAGTGCGTTGCGCAACATTTATAAGAATTATGAGCAATGAAGATAACACTTGTTCATATTTTTTTACGTGTGGATACTTGAATCTTCATAGTATATAACTTCATAGTATATAATGAACAAGAGTAAGTTTCGTAAGGTAAATTTCTCATATAAATATTAGTAAAAAATTTGACAGGAGCATCTGCTATCCGAATCGTATATGATTACTACTGCCTTAAGACTGCAGTGAGGCTTTTGAATGAGTTACGACTAGCACGCGTAATTGATACAGGATACGGGATAAAGTCATCGCGCATCTAAAGCGAACAAATTGGTAATAAGTACCAATCAGCGACCATCTACGGCCAGATATGTTCACGCGAAATTATCTGAGATTACAACACGGCGCTTTCTCAAACTGGAGTAGAGAGTCTTATTATTGCTCGAGTTCCTTATACACACGAGACAGAGAGAGTGCTTATTTTCGTACTGTTGCTCGCTTTTGTTGCCTTTCGCGATCACGTATAAAGCATTATTTGCTTGATAATGTAACTGATCTGTCGTAACTCACAAATTTCTGTTTACGTGAATAATTTGCTTGAAGTCAAGAAGAGGTCAAGAAGGATCTATCGAAAGTTAGTCTTGTCCGTTCACACTTCGTCAAGGATGTTGTCGACTAGACAGAAATCTTTAAGTAGTGACGTATTTAATCGCTTGCTTTGAATACGATTTGATTTATGCTAATATCGAATTTTAGATTAGAATCAGCATGTCAAGCCTCTCAAATATAATCCGATCGAGTAATAAATATCGTTTAATTCTTTCCATTTAAATTTCCTATTTAAGAGATAAACAGTCGTTGATTTTGAACATCGTAAAAATAGAAATCGCTCGATATGTACAATGATCTCAGAATCATCCTTCACCGTGAGACACGCAATTTTATTTACATCTTATTTTTTTTTCTTTGACATAAGATCAATGTTTACGCCACTGACATCGATGGTGATGCCGATGGCGGATCAAGGTGAAGAGGGGAATCGCGAGGACGCGAAAAGCGCGAGAAGCAGTCACCACGGGAGAGGTGATGGAAGTGGAGAGGAGGCCGCAGGAGTGAGAGACGGACGAGAGGCAAGGCCGTTCTTTGACCCGAAACGTGGTCAGCTCGGCGCCAATTTTTCGGGAGGAACCGGTCTCACCCGGCCCCCTGGAATTTTGACTGGCACGCACATTGCCGCTATTACCAGCCGCTATTGGATCACGATTTCGCCGAGAAGACCGAGGGCGACACGTCGTTGGTACCATCATGGTAGTAAAGCCGCACCTGCCTCTCCCCGTCGACGATGTATCGCGCCTGGATGTCGCGACAAATCTCCAAATGATTAATATTAAAAGAACTCTCTGCCTCGCGAATCTCGTCAATCAACGATTATTGAAAGTAAAAAACATGGAGAAAAATCAACATGCCTCATGGACTGTTTAATAACATTGCTTGGACTGTAGGGATAAAAATTAGAATTTTCTAACTTTTTTTTCGTTTTTTAAAGTCAATCGGTTTGGACTATCGTTCATGCTTTAATTGTGGAAAAGAAGAATTTTAAATCTGTATAGAGTTAGGAAAATAATTGCATTCGATAAGATCGATAAGATAGATATGATTTTAGCATCCCCTTAAAACAAGTGTTTCTGGTAAAAGTTGCTTAGTTACTAAAGAGAAAGATGGTTACCTTGGTTGCCTTTAAGAAAATGTCCTTAAGGTTAGATCAAGATTTCTTCTATCTAAAATTTTTTTAATTGAAACTCCTATTTTTTTTATTTCATATTTATATAGTTGACTACAAAATTTTTTAAGACACTAATATAATATAATATAATAAAGTATTTTTTCATTAAATACTTTAGAAATTATGAGGCTTGAAAGTTAACAAATCAACATGCTTAGTCAATCCACTTACCTTAAAGCAATTAAATTTGAAATGAAAAGAAGATGATGATCTTAGTTAGCACATTGTCCTCAAACTCATCTTCTCTTCATCTTCTTTATTATAATGTTTTGATAAGAAATCGGCATAAATATGAAAAAAAATGGAAGTTTTAATTGAAAAAATTTTAAGTAATCTTGATCTAATCTTAAGGACATCTTTTCAAGATTAACCAAAATTACTATCTTCTTTCTTCCTAGTGCAACTGAGCAACTTTTGTCTATAACATTTTTGTCTTAAATTTAAGGATTTAGAGATATTCTAGAAGATTGATTAAAATGAACAATCCTAATATATGTATCTGCAATAAGACGATTATTACTTAATATACCGCCGGATGTATCTAATCTTATCGAGTACCTCTGGTCTTATTCTTCACGATTTCGCGCGAACATGAATTGCGTGTTACATCCGCTTATTTATGAAGGTAAATATATTAATGATTGAAGTAAAGTAACGCTCGACCTACATTAGCCCGATTCCAGATTGTGGTGTGAAGAAATATTTACCTACGGTCTCCCGCCTCTCCGGTTTACTCCTCACCGCGACCTGAATTCCGCATCTACAGGCTGTAACAATTTTTATCTTAACGCCCCTGACGCGATGTACTTTTGCTTTGGGAAGCACATCCATTGTCGGCGCTTATTATCGCGACGGCAACTTCTCCGTTTTAATCTCAGCAAGCGGCGTGTCTTTTGCAACATCTTTTCATACTTATAAATTACCCATCGCGTTTTCGCGCGTATTAACGTGTATTGCACACCCTGTCTCGTCTCTATCCCCGCCCCTGGCGGGGATATCCGCTGATCATTGCGAATTGCACAAAATCAACGTCGAGAATCCTAATCCTTTCCTCGAGCCGGATACGCGTTCGTAGGCGCCGATTTATCTGTGCCTCCCATCTCCTTTACCTCCTTCTCTCGATTCATCTCTCTTCCATTCGAATTCGTTTCTTCTCGCGTACAAAACGATGCACACGATGCATGTACTTTCGTAGAAATACGCGATGCACCTGTATACTTGCGCGCTCGATGCGAGAAGCTCATCGATCTTCTCATATCCTTTCGATCATGCACTTCTTCGATCGCATTGGCTTCTACTCCTTAGCTCCTTTTTATCGTAATCGTGAATACGAAACTACTGGCATATTGACATAATGGTGAATAATAGGAAAATATATCGCATTCGTAATATTTATACATACAGGGTATCCTGTATATGTATATACAATGATGTAATGTTTAAATATTCATGTAAAAAGTGCTTCAAGCATTTGTACATTAAAATAAATGTTTAGATATTTATAATTAAAAGATATTTTTATTGAAATTTCATTCATAATTCTGTGATTTTGAGTATTTTAAATATTTACGCGCAAAAAGGCTAATATGAATGTTTAAACATTTATAATATTAAAAAACGTCGAATTCACAATTTTGATGTTTTTCATTGTTATTTTATTTTATTATCTAGAATACTCATAAATACTCTTTAAATTTTTTCTAACACCTTGTATACATAAAATATTAATATTTTTTTTAAGTAACTGTTTTTATAAGTAAAATATTTGTAATTTTTTCTACTTTCTATAAGCAATTACAATGTGTTTTTTTTTAATACTGAGACTTCATCTCTGAAAATGTTGTGCTATTATCTTTTCCGTGCAATGTAAATGCAGCAATAATTATTTACAATAGTTGTTGATTATTACAGAAATATGTAAATTGACAATATATAGGTTTCTGGATTATATATATTTATTTACCGAAGTTATATAGCATTTATTGGAAACTATAAATTACATGTTTATTTATATGTCTTATCATAAATACCAATTAGCGATAACAGTATTTAGTTTTGTAAAAATGCGCCTTAAATGAAACGACTGTCACGAGATAATTATATCTTTTGTTATAACAGGTTGATTATGAAAAATGTGAGACACCATTTGTGTATGTAATTGCTAATTTAAATATCAGATTTTGTAGCGTTATTAACGACGTGAGAAACATCTTGTATTAATTCTTATTCGCGGCCGACATTATTTACAGAATGCGATATCATTACAATAGTATGACAAAATCTTTATACAATAGAATGTCAATAGAATATAGAATAAATATCTCAAATATTTCTGTGGAAACTTCCAACTAAATATAATTAAACGTATTAGAATAATTTTATGATTTGATGGTAATTCGTAACATGTTATGTAAAGTTAATTTGCCATGCAGATTGACACTAAATGACATTCAAATGCTTATTTTATTCCCAGTCTTTTATGTTCGACATGATTTTCCTTCATTTGTCTGTTATCATCCATGAATATTTACAGACTCACGTAGAATCAATTACTGTATGCACTTTATTACTTTATTTCACGTTCATTTGACTCTAGAATAAGCATTTATGAATCAATCTTTATTCACGCTAATAGGTATAAATGGAATCTGTCAATATAAATAGCCATCTTTATAGAAATTATTCTCATCGTTTTTCTGTTGATATTTCTACTACTGTTTCGCAAAATTTTTATGTTCGAAATTACAGCAATTTGTCTTCAACATTCTTTCCGATAATTTTTTTCGAATATATAATCAATGTTAATTATTTTCCAATGCTTTTACTAATTTAAAAATGGTTACAAAATAATCTGAATGTCAAATCGATAAATGAAGATGTATCCTTTTTCTAAAATGAGACTGTAATCCATCGAATTTTTAAAATTTATTTTAATTTCCTTTAACATTATATATCTCTGTCAGAAGCTACAATGAAAACGAAAGAATAGAACGAAAAATTGACCTTCAATTAAAGATGAGATATATAAGACAAGCTATAAAATATAAAAATGGATAGATATTCTTGATCTTCATCTTGAAGAGTGATGATTATAACATTTGACTAATATTTTATTAAATTTATTTTACTTAGTTATGTTTGATACTAGTTGTTTACTTACTACTACTGGTTTACTAGTTGTGTTTGATGGTTATTTAAGTAATATATTAACTTTTCGCGCGTATTTTTATTTGTACTCACAAACATCTTGGTGTCTTGAGATGTCGTATTTATTAATTAAGTCTGTGTGATTACATTGATTGCGATTAATTTTATTTTATTCGATATACCTACTATTAAAAACTCATACCTAAATAGGAAAGTTTTAGACGAAAGTTTTATTTTGTTTATATATCGAAAATGCAAATGTCGAGAATACAAATGTCAATCTCGACACGAGTCGAAAAGAGGTTATTGTTATTCGATACTATGTTATTTGATACTGTGAGTAATAAACAAACTATTCAGTTACGCAAACGAGAAAGATGTATCCGATATTTCAGTATCAAGGATTCCGACGAAGTGCCAAATAAATCGATTATTCACGAACGAGACGATGCACGGCCGTAACAACCTTCAAAGTCACGTTCGCTTGCTCACGACGATAAGTCGAATGCCGAGGTTGCGGACGAAGCTTCATCACTACTTCGAGACTATGAATTCGTATAATGTGTAATCTTCGTGTTATTTTTAAAACTCGTAAAAAACATATCTTAAAAACAATCTCACAAATCCAATCTTAATGCAATGATAAAAACAAGCATTTCACAAGTCTTTGAGCAGCATCAATATACGTCTATTTTATGCGGGTGCCAGATCAAAGTGATAAGAATAGCAATATAATGTTGTGATATGTAAACAATGAGCAAATGATATTTTTCTTTATTTTAACATTCATCATATTTCATTGATCAGCGGTATATTTATACTTTGTTATCCGAACATTATTGACAAGTTTACTTGGTTTTATTTCTTGGAAAGGAAAACAATTTAAATCACCTTGTGAAATTGTTAAAATTTAAAATTGACAAAATAATATAGTCTATAATTGTATTTATCTTTCATTTTTGATGATTTATTTTTTTTAATTTTTTATATTATAAACGAAATGTTGTTCTTATTAAATTTTTTAAAATGATACAATCAAAAAATAATTGGCCTTAAGTATTAGTTAATTTCCGTATAAGATAAGATCGCAATAATATGTTAATGCGATCTTTCAAACGTTTGAAATAAAATAATTTACGAACGTAAATACGGAAGAAATCTAAGATCTTTGTACTATGATTATTTGAAATGATCTTATTTAAATATCTTTATAACGTACAATCAGAGATAATCCATTCTTTACTCTGTAAGAACTTCTGCGAGCAAGCTGTGTCAATACAGCTGTGATTGCCAATCATAATACACATAAGAACAGCACGTTAGTCACTAAATTATAAATGTTTACTGCGCTTATATGACGTACGTGACTCGATACAATGTTCGAACATTGTTCAGAAATCGATTGTAACAGAAGCCAGTGTATTAGAATAGATATTACTTTGAGAATAATTCTTTGAGAAAATATTGCCAAATAATGGCAATTCAAAAAAGAAATGGAGTATTATTGTGATTGTAAAAAGCAAGTGATAGTATGAATTCTTAACTCTTAATACACGCGATTGGATCATTCATATCTTTGCACATTTCTTTTCTTTAAAATATTAGAAATACTTACTTATTTTTTGTATACTTGTGAAAGTAATGAAAATTAACCCGAGACACGAAACTACCCATCGTATAGTAAAGAACTGAAAAATCATCATATATACTAAGAATTAATTATGACGCATGAATTGAATTTTATAGCGGGGATTCCAATGTTTCGTAGATTATTAAAGTATACGTCACAGTCTACTTAGGGTAGACCTCGACAAAGTAAGTAGCTTTATTATAGCCGTCTTCTTCCTCGTCTTCTTATGCCGCTTTTATAATGATATTCCATTTTGTTAACGTCGGACGCAAAGTCGGTAGCCATGATCCGTTTCCACGCACCGGTGCACCCGGCTTTACCACGCCACGTCGTTGTCATCATTCTGGAAATCCAAGAACAAAAGAGAGATGAGTCGGATAATCGCGTGTGAACTGCTACGATCTCCTCCTCATTGGAAATCGATATATCATAAAATATTGTAATGAGTAAAAATATATACGAAATAAATATATAATTTTTTTGATCATCCAGACGTTAATTAAATCCAAACGGAAAAGATTATGTTGCGAGTGACGAGTTATACGGTAATGAGTTACAAGAAGTTGTGAGCCACGCAACGTGAAAATTACGTAAATGTGTGAGACTTTACCTTGTCACTTGAATAACGTGAATCGATAAATTTCGAGAGAAGGTTCAAGATAATGCAGCAGGATTTGCATATGTAATAAACTTCAGCAGCTTGAATTGTTTACCCGTCACAAATTGGAATTGAAATATAGAGACATCCGATGCGCAGAAACTACTCGGTTGCGACGATACATGAATATGTATTAATGAATTTTACTATTCATTTTATAATTCACGTCAGAATGAAGGTTCAAACGGATACTTGACTATCCATGATAAGATAATTAAATTAGAAATTCAAGATCACTATTTTTAAAAATAAAAAATAAAAATAAACAATCTATACAGAGCCACCAAAAGTCATAGACTGATGAAGGTGCCAATGATGATTAAATTCTATACTATTAATCGATTGTATGTAATCTTCTTTATTTTGAATGTTTCGAATCTCTCTTTGGAATCCTCTTCAGCAATACATATTTCAAATCCTAATTCGTTGAACTTTTCATCAAATGTGAGTCACTAACAGGTTCTCAACTGAAGTGGATCCTGATTTGAAATATAAAATTAAAATTGAGTCAATAAGAAAAAAAATCATATCCTAGCAATTCCTCAAACGAGAAGCTTTGGAAATTTATATTAACTAATAAATTATTGAAATAATTATCTTAATTTTATACATATTAACGATACATATTAACGATATATATATTAAATCTTCTTCTCCGGGTAGCCAAAAGCGTTTAACGAACAGTTTGTTTACTTGAAAAAGAACATACCGAAAAACAAAACAATTAAATCATATCTAACATTGCAGTATTCCTGATATAACCGTAAAGTCATAAATTAGATGTATACAAGACGTGAAAAATACAAATTCTTTAAAAAAATGATTTAATTAATCAATTCATTTTGCATCGTCGTATAGGTGTGATGTAATTCTTCAGTGTCAAATCGTTCAAATTCAAATAATTTTTTGCATATGAGAATATGCACTTTGTCAGAGATTAGTCATTTATTTAAAGATCTCTCATCTAGAATTCTCCCAATCAAAATCATGATATTTTTAGTTGGCATGTAATACACAGTCTTGATTTTAATGAATATAAGATTTTAATGAATTATCGATAATTATGATTTTCATTGACATAATGATTCAGATAATCATGCAAATTGATGACTCGATAGAAAAGCGATTGTTCGACACTCCAAATTCGAACGTTTTCACATAAAGCAAACATTCACGTGATCAATTTACTATTGATTCTCTTTTGAACTGGCAATAACTTAAAATCAAGCTCTGATCCGCATATACTTGCTATCAATTAAAGCGAGTATTCTTCGTGGTTAATGAGGTGTATCCCAGAAATATCGAACCTTTGCCATTTCGCTTCATGAATTGTTACAATGCGCCTTTCATCTTTCAATTCGAGCTCGTAAGATTCGAATGCCCTCACGAACCTTCCAAATGTTCAAGGTTTTCTTCTGAGGTCATTACGATTTTTCGTTTCCGAAATCTGAGCCCGAGGTCACAGAATATGATTCGAACTACAATGATTTGCAATGAGATCGTAATCGTAGAAGGACAAAAAACAAGCTGAAAACAATTCTCCTCCCTATCATCTATCCATTCTCTTTTGGACGTATTAATTATCCATGAGAGTCTGCAGAGTTTTTATATGTCATTATGTTAAGCAATATTAAGTGAAATAGACCGAAAAGTGGTTAAACACAAATAATAGAGAAAAAAGCCATTTTCGGTCAAAGCGTGTCTTGCTTAATAATAATCATATGTGAATATATAAATACAATTATTGGTTCTAAGATTGCGCGGCGATTCAAGTTGTCAGACTTGAAATACAATCATTATGCATCAAAATAAATTGATACAAATTTATTATATTAATTAAAGGAAGGATTTTCTATTGATTGTAGGAAAACATTATTATCACAATAGAAAATATAATTATAAAAAAACAAATTGTATGAAATATGTGATATTCTTTTAAATAGAGTCCTTATTTTTATGACAAATTATCAATGAAGTTTCTTTTCGTGCAAGTTTCGTAGCCGCCACATGTGAATGATACGCGTTCGAGAAAACACGTAAACGTACAAGTTGCATTATTTTACATTTTTACAGATTAGAATACCATTAAAGATAAACTTTTCGGCCAGACCGAAAGATGTGGTTGTGTCGATTGCAAAGAAACATTTAAGCTGTGGACTGAAAGGCCATCCACCAATTCTCGCTGGGGATTTTCCGCACGAGGTCAAACTAGAGGAATCTACTTGGGTAATTGAAGATGGAAAATTATTGCTAATTAATCTAGAAAAGGTGAGTCATGGACACAATAGGTGCAATTGCACCCGCGACAACGCACTTTTCGTGGCCTCGCCGGCCTTACCGCAACATTTCTAAGATTGTCCAGTCGCAAATGAAGATTTAAGATACGTGTGACCGATTAACATTTCTTTCGCGTCTGGTTATATAAACATTTTGTGATTCTGCTTCGTAATTTTTATCCAAAACTTTATGAAACATAAAACAGTATATTATAATTGATCCATGATATATTATATTAAATATTATATTAAATTATATTAAAATATATTATATTAAAATTATATTAAAATAATCTAAATTTCGATGAATGAAAATGTCGATATATATATATATATATATATATATATACACACAATATTATACAATATATATATTTATATATAATAGATAAAAACAAGATAAGTTATTAGTAGCAATAGATATAATTTTATATAGTATAAAAAGAAGATTAATTTTATTAATTTGTGATGATGTAATGATGGTATAATAATAGTAATATCCTCATAATTTGCAATGAAATTAACGTTCGCCGATTGCAGGTAAACAAAATGCAGTGGTGGGCACATGTTATAACGAGTGAACCAGAAATTAGCACAAAGAAAGTAAACCCCGAACCTAGTAAACTCTCCGACCTCGATGGAGAGACAAGAGGCCTCGTGGAGAAAATGATGTACGATCAGAGGCAGAAAGAACTAGGACTTCCAACATCCGATGAACAGAAGAAACAGGACGTCATCAAAAAGTAAATCTCGTCGATGTTTTTCGATACTCACATTTTGAATTAATTAATGAATTGTTACATTTTGTTGAATTTTTCTAGGTTTATGGAGCAACATCCTGAAATGGACTTTTCAAAGTGTAAATTCAATTAAAATAATTTAATAATGCGCGCACTTAATAATATTCTGGTATTATACATTGAAATATTTTTGAGATATACATATCTCGCTTTTTATTATCATATTACAATATGCAATCTTCTATGGTCGACATTTCCATATTGAAGAAGAAAGTCAATGCAATTACAAAGATGGCAGCACAATGATAGACTATGATGCCATATACAGAGTTCTACTAATGCGATTGAAATATTTTTCGATTATGCTTTTCATTTTTACTTCACTATTTTTTTACATTTTCCTTACTTTTAAAGGAAAGATGCATTGCACAGTTGTCTAATTTCTATATTTGCGCTTCTCTTATCTATCAAGCTCTTTAAAAAAAAGATAGATTAGAATTGTATGAAAGAGATACAACTTTAAGAATAAAAATCATATAACTGTTATATTTTTTCTTTCCCAATGTATTACTTTTAATCGTATTCAAAAATCCAATCGACCCAAATAATTTTTAATTACATTGAAAAATTATTTATATCAAATGTTTTTGACAATCTTACATAATTTTAAGTTATAATCGTATTTGAATTTTGACTTCAAAATGAAAAAAAAATCGTTTAATTATGTTAACTTTAATCAAAGATATACATTTCATTCCTGATTTCTTGTTTATATATATATATATATATATACGATATTATATATATGATACAAACATATTTTTGAAGAAAGTGAAATGTGCGATATAGTTACAACATAATTAATTTTATATCTGCGTAATTTTGCGATTTTTCGTAGTTTTAAGATTTTTATCGCTATTTGAAATCTGTGTCCTGATTGTCCGTTGTATTTTTAATTTTTATGCTCGTTTATGCATAAACACTATAATTACAATTATAATACAGTTATGATGTTTGCTATGATGTTTGTGTTTTTTAAATGTAATCGTCAGTTTGCTTCATCACTTTCATAATCCAACGCACGTAATTGGATAGTCTGGCGTATATACCAAATTTACCACGCTTGCCACAACCTTCGCCGAAACTAGTGATACCAAAAATTGTCCACGGATGTTCAGGTTTCCGAGGATCTCTGCAGAGCAGAGGTCCCCCACTGTCACCCGCACAAGAGTCCATTTTACCACGGCGATAACCCGCACAGAACATATTATCCGTTATTCTGTAATCCACGTAGACCTCTCGACAAGTCTCGGGAGACACTATTGGAACCTAAAATTGAATTTAACATTCATATTATTTTTCTAAAGTACACAACTGTGATTGTGGGTTCATTATTACTTTATTAATCTTTAGAAGATGAGGTCTATTTTTAAAATCTTACAGCTTTTCCTTAAGATTTGTTATAATTCATTATTTTTCATTGTCATGTATTCTTTAAAATATAACATTATTTCTCTCTCAGCACTACTATAGTGATTTTTCCGAGCATCATATAAAGATTAAATAAATCAAATTTTTTTAATTGAATTGCATACTTTAACTTCGTGTAGCACATCCGTTCCGAAATCATCCGTCACGCTGGATTTGCCCCAGCCGATAATGGTGCACAACTGATTCGTAGGTAAGGGCTGTTTTGGTGCGGGTAAACACGCAATCCCTCTCGAAGGAGATGGGGTCAAGGTAACTGGTAAACGAAGTAGAGCCACATCGTTATCAACAGTATCGGCATCATACTCCGGGTGGATAGTCACTGAGTCCACCTACGCAGTTATAGAATTAATCAGCAGCGGCAATTGTCTATCTCAACTGCGACACATACCCTAAGCTCTAATTCCGTGGCTTCTTTCACCGTTAAATCGTGCTCTCCAATACGAACATAAAGGCGTTTTCTAATGCAATGCGCGGCAGTTAATACCCACTTTGGGGATACCAATGTTCCGCCACAAAAAGCTTCCTAGAAAAAAAAAAGCAATTAAATTTGGTCCAGACAATTATAAAACCTTTCTTGCTCATCAATCATTTAGGCTCAAATCATGATTTATATTATTTGTTTCTAAGAAATGAGATTTATTCGTTGTAAATGTACCCGAAATCGATTTAACACGGCCACTTGCCATGGCCAGCTTCCAGGTGCAGTCGGACGGCCGCCGATAATTCGTGTGAAGTATGATAATCTGGATCCTTTATGAGTCGCTACTCCACACTTCCAAATGTTTGAATTCTTTTCTGGAGCGAAGCTATCCACGGCATTAGGATTGAGTTCGAATTCGTCCAATACCAAGTCTAGAAAATCAATAAAACTAGCTACTCATTTTTCTTATTTGTATTCAATGTTGAATTGAAATAGATTTACCATCGCCGTCTTCTTCGTGGCTACCGCGAATTTTTCGATGGATCCATCTTTGGCAGAAGCTACCTTCAACGTAACAATAGGCGCTTTCTCGTATCACATCGCGCTCGCAAATTCCCGGCTTTCTGCACCATCTAATCACAACAAATAGATAATATATTAGGTGTAGTAAAAGAAATCCATTATTTTTCTATTCAGTTTCATGCAAAAATAATGGATTTCTTTTTACTACACCTAATATATATATATATATATATATATA
>Ga0157364_1000229_pt1 | contig 31991 bp, 20 predicted proteins | sample AttsexASBM2_FD_111476 | JGI IMG/M metagenome (GOLD analysis project Ga0157364, IMG submission 111476) | Fungus gardens microbial communities from leaf cutter ant in Ribeirão Preto, State of São Paulo, Brazil - Atta sexdens ASBM2 | ecosystem: Host-associated > Fungi > Mycelium > Unclassified ...
ACTCAGAAAGAGAATTATTAGGAGATATTAATACTAGGACAGTTTGATAAATCAATAACTTCTATTTTTAAATTAAAATTTGATTTATTTTAACATGAAAAAAATCTTCTTTTAAAAGTCACTGATTTATCAAATTACCCACGAATAAACGTACTATATTTACAATCGTATTTAAAGCATAATTCACTTCTCTATGCGGCGAGGATGTCACAAAAGTGAGTATCTATCGTAAAACTTCGGATAAGCACGTGATAGCGACTCATTTGACGAAATCAGTTGAGATCTCGCTTATACTTTATGTAGATCACGAGGATGATAATGATAAACTCATTATCTAAACTTAATTTCACAGAGATAAGTTGAATTGGCTCTGTCAGATTGTCATTTACATCATCTTGAAATATAAAGTAAGAAGATGTACTTGTAAATATATTTTAAAGTAGCAAATATAAAATGTTTGGAGAATTTTTAATTTAGTTTTACATAACAATGTATAATACATAACAATGTATAATAGAGGCGGCGGTAAATATTTTCTGATCTGTTTATATTTTCATATAAATTTATTGATATCGAACCTTCGCCTTACGATACAAACTTCGGGTTAACCGTAAGCCGCGGCTCCAATTTATTCAGCACTACAAAGATAAAAACTGTTGCCTCAGCTGCATTATATTTGTATCAATCGTTGATAAAAAAAATCTGTGATAAAATTCCATCGATAATTGCTATTTTTCATGTGATAATAATAAACTCCATTTCGATAAAAAATTTTATAAAAATGTTTTTATTTTAATATTCAATAATTTATTTAATATATTAGAATACATCAAGCCTCAATATTACACGCGTCCTGCATCAATCGTGTGCATTGCGCACAAAAATAATAACAACGAGAAATCTCTCTAGTAATAAAATAAATAATTAAAAAATTTTTTGATCGTTTTTTTGGGAGTTACTATCAAAAACTGTATTGCATCTGATGACATTAACGAATACAAGATTATGGTAATATGCCTTCATGCATGTCGTCAATGATTTTATTTCGCGAAACTGGTTCGCCTTCCTTGGCGGGCAAATGAAAGATCGGTCTTCTGAACAGCGCGTAATGCTTTTAGAAATACATCTCAGCGCGTGTATACGGTAGTATATGTATATACGATATATATTTTTTTTTCTCTTCTTCTTTTCGCCGAGATAATAAATTCAAGTGTCGCGCTGTCTGTATGAGAGTAGATACAAGAGCTCCGTCCTTGTTACCGTGCATGTCACGTTGCATTTTTGCGTATTTCTGCACGAAATTATTTATGGGCTAACGTGGCGAACCGCGAATGATACGACATACGTGAATCCGCCGTGTTAAAAGTACATGGCCATTATGAAGTTTAGCCAGCTGATTTTTTTCAGATCATTTTTCTTTGCTTTACAAGTGGATGAAAAAATTATATAACTGAAATGATAATTGAAAAAGGATTGGAAACATTTTTCCATTTAATCATCGCAAACATTACTTAAGGCAGAAACATCTTTTTATATGATAAGATTTTATAGAACTAAGAATGAAAATAAGATTTTATAGAACTAAGAATGAAAATAAGCATCGGAAACGTGAATAAATTAAATAGACTATAAATGCAAATCAATAGACTATAAATTGACAGATGAAAAATTACGATTGCATGAGTTAATAATAAGATCTTTTAAGTATAATAAGTATTATAAAATAAACTTCCATATATGTGTGTATTTAAAGAATATATAAATAAATAAAGGGCTTATATTCTCTATATTTTTATTGACATTTAAGCTTACACATAAACAGGATACAGGATACAATTACTACTAGCTTAATATTTGACACTTGACGTATTCTAATATACTATATAAAATAAATTTATTGAATATTAGAATAAAAAACGTATACGTTTTATACGTAGTATTAGTTTATTACGTAGATAATAGTATTTTATACATAGATAGTTTATTTTTATTTTAGAGAAAAATTAAGGACAAATTTTGCTATCCTATTCTTATCATAAAATTGTATGTGCGAACAGTGATCGAAGAGCCAGGGGATGACGAGGCCAAGCAGAAGGAAAGTCTTCTGAAATCACTATTGCAGCACACGAGGCGGCGTGCCAGGGCCATATGCACGAAGAAGACCCTTTACAAGAGACTGCCGATCTTGAACTGGCTGCCAAGGTACAACACTCAAGATGCACTCGGAGATCTAGTGGCCGGGATTACCGTGGGCCTCACCGTCATTCCTCAGTCGCTGGCATACTCAAGAGTCGCCGGTTTACCGACGCAGGTACATAAACAAACGAGACAATTATCGCTCATATAATGACTTACATAGAATTACGAAGAGTTGCAAAGATCATGCTGAGATTACGTTAATACGTTTGATCTTTTATTCAACCAAAAATAATAAAAAAAGAAAAAAAAGAAAAAGAACAGAATTGGAACAGTTTTCAGAAAAAGAATATGAAGATTCCTTCGCAAGTTTTCAAGAGATATGAAAATAAATAATAATAATAATAATATTATTAAATATTAATCATGCTTTTTAATTATATAATTACAAATAAATTTACTTTGATAAAATTTTGTTGATAAAAGTTTGATGTTTATTCTATAAAAAAAAATCAATATCTTTTATATATATTTTCTACATATATATATATATATTGTACATATGTATCACTTTTTATTTCAGCACGGTTTATATGGCAGTTTCCTAGGTTGCTTTATATATGTAATTTTGGGATCCTGCAAAGATGTACCCATGGGACCTACTGCTATAATATCTTTGTTAACTTATCAAACAGTGTCTCACTTAGACTTTCCAGTGATGTATGCAATTTTATTGTCCTTTTTGGCCGGAATCGTGGAGTTAATAATGGGTATATTTGGCCTCGGTAAGTCATCTTCAATAATTTGTCAAGATTAATTTAATTGAAAACATGTAAAAAAAAATGTCGTCATTATTAAGTTACGTAAAATAGCGATATTAAACAATAATTTAAGCCTTAGTAGTTACTTCAACCATATTGAATCGTGACGTCATAAGCGAGAAATGACATATTGATTTTGCTTGATTACCATTTGTAAATAAAAAGAATTTGGATGAAACGAAAAGAAATCGCTTTAAAACAGTTGTAAAAACGGATGAACAATCTCCTTATCTCCCTTGATAAGCAGTAAACAATCGAAAAAAGGCTCGTAAAGTAAAAATAGGCTACGCATGCACATTAAGCAAAAACTAGTAAACGCATTTTACGTGCCTTTACGATTATTTACCTGCCTAACTCAAGAAAGATAGGATAATTTTCGTCTATTTTTACAAGCGATCATTTCATTTCATACAAATTCTTTTATTTACAAATGACATGCAAGAAAAATCAATGTGTCGCTTATAACATTTCTCGCTTATAACGTCGATTTAATGTGATGAATATGGCTGAAGTGAGTACTCAAGAGTCTTAACACGAATTAAACATTGTAATGTTTTTAAATTAACTTCACAATTAATGGTTTTAAATTAAATTTAAAACAAAAATAAAATGATTATAAAATATAAAATAAAAATAAAAATATTAAGAAACACTTTAGTTAAATTTTTTTACATTTTCAAACAGAAGTTATAACAGTACGTTATTTCTTATTCTATTTAAATATTAAAATATCACTTCTCTTTCAAAACTTTATTTTTATTGCGAAACCGCAATGTGAAATGAATAAAATAATTGAGATTATATTTTATGTTTTAAAAGGATTTCTAATAGATTTCGTATCTGGGCCAGTAAGTTCGGGTTTTACGTCAGCAGTGGCTTTGATAATTGTTACATCGCAAGTCAAAGATATCCTCGGTATTTCTGCCAAAGGTTCTCAGTTTATTGAGATGTGGCAGAGTATCGGTAAACTGATACATACGACATCCGTCTGGGACACTACTTTGGGAATATCCTGCATAGCATTGCTATTAATTCTAAGGGTATTTATTTAATATAAGAAATATATTGCACGAAATTATTAAAATTCTCCCTCAAACACAACATTAATATTTAAATTTAATCAAGCGATTTATGGTAGATATCGTTTACATAGAATACATATAAATTTAATATTGAGCTTTTGTTTTTAAAATGCGGACGAAAATAAATTGTGAAATAAAATACAAACAAATATAAATTTAATATAGAGAGTATTTTATTTAAAAGAGAAAAAAAATAAATTATATATAGCATGTAATCCTAAATAAATATTTGTAACAATTTTGAGTGGTGAGATGATAAAATTATTAACGAGAAACTTTCAATAAAGCAGTTCAATTTAATATTAATATTAAATTTAATATTACTACAATTGTAATAAAATAATATTTTTATACGTAATATTTTAATTACAGTTATTAGGCTCATTCAAAATCGGCCCGAAAAAAGAGGAGCTTCTTACTACAAAACATCGTATTGTGAATAAAATCATTTGGCTGATCAGCACCTCGCGAAATGCAATTTTAGTAGTAATTTGTGGTTTAATAGGCTGGAGCTTTTCGGACGAGTCACCTCTCCTACTGATCGGTATGAGAAATAAAATCTCTTTTTTCTTTAAACTGGGTAATCGAAAAACAAACTTTAAAATTTTTATTAAAAGTTTGTAAGTTTGTTTTTTTTCAATTTAAAAAATAACTATAATTATATTTATTGCACGCAATATAAATAAATGCAAAATTTCATTTTAAACTATGCCAATAATCCGTAAAAATTCCAATTATTAATTACAGTGACGTGAAATATTATATAAAATTTGTTTTGGTTACATATATTTTATTGTAAAAGAAATATATTATATTATTAATTATATCGTGATATAAAATAATGCCCTACAGAATGTTCCAAAAATAAAGCACACTAAAATTTTTCATTTCAGGCCACATACCGAAAGGCATGCCTACTGTACAAATTCCACCATTTGGATTTACCAATGGCAACACGACAGTCACGTTTATTGAGATGCTCGGTAATCTGGGCAGTGGCCTCATTGTTATACCACTCATCTCTCTAATGGAAGACATCGCTATTTGCAAGGCTTTCGGTAAGAGTATCTTATCTTAGAAAGTTACAGTTACAATACTATTCTCTGCTGTATCCATATTCCATTAAGAATTGATTTGACTTTGATTGAAGGATCAAATTAAAATCTTCTCAACATAATTGAATTTCTTAGTTGAACTTATTATATAACACATTTTTAGAATTATCATATATTTAATAAGGAAGATTATTTACGGAATTTATGCGTTTTTTATAGCCAATGGAAAATCAGTGGACGCTACGCAGGAGCTAATAGCGATTGGTATAACGAATATTGGAAATTCCTTCATGCAAGCTTACCCAAGCACAGGATCCCTTAGCAGGAGTGCAGTAAACAACGCTTCTGGCGTTAGGACACCATTTGGCGGCATTTACGCTGGTGAGTTTCACTTATAATTTTTGCAAATTATTATATCTATTTATCCTTTGCCGAAATCAGACGTAAAGTTAAAAGCGGTCAAAAATCGGAGAATAACTTTTTTTAATTATTTTTTATATAGAGATTACTTGCATGCCTTCGCTGAATATACAATATATTTCAATAATATACATGGAAAGAACGATTTTGCTGAAGTATCTAAAAATTTAGATACAGATTACAAAATAGTTTTATTTAGACCATTAAAATAATTTTATGTTAATATAAATAATTTTGTATTAATATAAAAATCAAAAAGTAAGATATTTAAACTAATTGCTAGTGTTAATTTTTTAGCATCGTTATCAAGTTTAATAATATTTTGATAGTTCAACAAAATTTCAGATCTAGCTAAATTTTTGAATATTTTAGCAAAACCATTCTTTCCGCGTGTATACACGTATCTATATTTCCACAGTGTTCAAATCACATTTCGCTTAAATTTACCGATCGATCAATATTGCAGAAGGAATTAGTCATAATTATGGTACAACATTTATACGTGTATGTGTATGTTTCAGGTTTATTGGTAATTTTAGCTCTACTATTCCTCACACCATACTTCAGTTTCATTCCACGTGCCACTTTGGCGGCGATCATTATCGCTGCAGTTATCTTCATGGTCGAAGTCAAAGTAGTGAAGCCTATGTGGAGGACGAAAAGTAAGAGCGCGTGTTTTTCATTCATTAGTATACAATACATTTACTTCAATACGTCATGAAACCATTTCTCTTCGGTGTCGCAGAATCGGATCTCATCCCGGGGGTAGGCACGTTCGTCGCGTGTTTGATACTACAATTGGAAATCGGTATCCTCTGCGGAATCGGAATAAATATTCTCTTTATTTTATATCACGCTGCCAGGCCGAAAATATCTGTAGAGAAGCTTAAGGTAATTATTAATTTTTACTTAAAAATATAAAACCATGATTAAAAAATCATGCTTGATCTGTTTTAACTCTTCAATTCACTCCATTCTTGATTCAAGCTCGCACGCACTCCTTGTGAATTTGAGCGATATTTTATAATGTTCGTTCCATTTTTTTCTTTTATTCAACAGACTCATCACGGTGTCGAATATTTAATGCTGACACCGGATCGTTGCTTGATATTCCCCTCAGTGGACTATGTCCGTAATTTGGTGACCAAGTACAGCCGACGCGCCGAGAGCGTCGCGACGCCTGTGGTGATTGACTGTTCGCATATTTACGGTGCAGACTTTACAGCTGCCACGGTCATTGAGATCCTGACAAAGGATTTCGCCAAAAGAGGCCAACCGCTATTCTTCTACAACCTGAAGCCGTCGGTGAACGCTGTATTCGAAGGCGTCGAGCCTAAGGACTTCATCGTCTATTATAATCAGGAAACATTAGATGATCTACTGAAGGAGAAGGGCTACACGAAGCAAATTCAATAGAAACCCCATGAAACAGGATATCGTTTCCGATCGTGAAAGATACAATCTGTACTTTCATTGAGTGTTTCTTGAGGCTGTTATTCGGATTCAATAGCCGACTACCAAAAATACACGAAAGACTTTCGATATCTTTCGATTCTTAATGCAGTCGACTGGACTGCAAGGCAGATCGTGAATCTTTTTAAATCAAATCGCCATGAAAGCGAAATTTTTATGAAACAAATTATGTATTTATTCCAAAGAAAATCTTTGGAATGGAATCTAACTCTAAAGAACGAAATCTCATTCTCAAAAATTAATAATTGAGCCACTCTTTTTTTAACATGGCTCAATTGTCACTCTTTGCTACTTTTTAATAGAATTAAATTCCATTCTAAAGATTAATCTCTGATTCTCTAAAATTTTAAAGAGTATACATCGTCGTTAATTCAACAGTGTTTCGCTTGAAATTTCGAGCGACAACGACAATAAAAAAAACGTAGAAAATATCGTTGACCTAATGATAATGCCTAAAAGTTCAAAAGCAGCTTTAATATATAGCTCATTTAAATGAAATAATTTTGATTTGCGCGTAAGTATGGAAGTCAGTCAGAAAAAGCAGGAAAAATGCTGAAATTTGTTTATGCATGTATCTTGAACACATTTCAAGTATATACGTCGGTATATAATACTGCTGTCGTTATATATTTCGGAGAAAGAGAAATGTTATACGTAGGAAAATCAGCTTGAAAATATTCTATACGATAAGATACTACAGAAATTCCAGAAGCAAACGTCTGAACGTCCGACTACGAACGCCTGAAAAATGCCGCTTAGAAGGTGCCTTTTAGACAATTTAAATATCTCATAGATTCTTAATGAAATTCTTGTCTCATCTAAATATTTATTTAACTTCGCGATGAAGTTGAAAAACATCTGCGTGACGTTATCAAATCGATATCAGCGTTTTCTCATATTTAAACCCTTTCACGCTATTTGAAATTCACAAAGAAAGTTTCCATTGTACATTTTTATACACCTGCTGCTTCATACAAAATAGCATCTTCTACATTCTAGGAGTGCGTGTACATATGATATAATAAGTTTGAACGATACTGTGATAATTTTATAAACAATATGTCTGATGGACAATCCAACGCGGTGGAGAGATATTTATACGGCGTGTGTGAATATTGTAGATCTCTCTCGTAGAATTTTTAAAAACGTTTCTGCATTGACGATGCGTGATTCATAGTTCACACGCGTCGACAAAAAGTTTGCAAAGCGTAACCAGTTTACGATTATTTTCGATCGATACATGAGAGAATTGTTTTTTTCCATTATATTTCCGCATATGTTTAAAAAGATTTTAAAAAACGCTATAATATAAAAATAATTAACCATATATATATATATATATGTTTTATATATATATATATATGTTATAATAATCATAAAAATAATTTTGTTATTATTATAACTGTAATGATATTATAATAATAAAGAGAGCTCACAATTTGATTTTATGTAAGTTACATAAACGGCGAGTTTTTTAATTATGCGGTAATATAATAGCAAAAGCAAAAGTTGTTGTGTTCTTTCGATAATAATAAATTCTCATCGTTAAAAAGATGGATTTATGCGGCTTGTTACTTCGGCGAAATAATGTCGATATTAATCTATAGAGAAATAACTAATTGCGACTATAATATGAGTAATTACGTTACATAAAAAAAGATTATAAAATCCTGTGGTAAATTACTTAATAGCGCTGCGTCTGTGCTGTCGAAGATAATAAGCTTCACTCAATAGACTTATAAGTGATTCAGTAATGTATAAATCTATTGCAATTAATAGTTTGTTTTATATTACATACATATAATATGTATGTATATATATTTATATATGTCACTTAATATAATTATATAATTATAAGTATATAATTGTGTATTAATTTTCTTTGTCATTGTCAGTTCCTAACATGAAAAAACGTAATTAGTTTCGAAACAATCTTTGCACGATCAGTAACGCGTTGCATATTTCTTGCGCGAAAATAACACAATAATTAAATAGTCGCAAAAAAACAACATTAAAAGATAACATTCTAATATAAAAATCGTATCAAAAAATTTAAACTAATATCTTCAAAGTATTCAAAAATGATCTAAAAAATATTATTATGCAAAATCACCCTCTTGTTTCCATCCCATATACATATATTCGACACCCCTTATATGCATGTAGCATAATACTCGTCTTTCGACTACAGATAATGATGTATCGATGACGGGATGAATTGGTCCATCGAAGGTCACTCTCATTAACCTGATCGTTCATCGGCAGATATATCTTATCCCTATACACCGCATTATATAGGGCGATGGTCTCCCTTCTCCTAGCCGGCCGAGCGTTATCGATTGTTACGAACACCGTCGTCAGAACCGTAGCAGAGAATCGCGGTGCCTACAGCGAATTAATTTCAATCTGTCTGTTTCAGCAGGACAAGTAAAAAAAAATTCTCGGATTATAATTTTTAGAAAAAAAAAAGAGAGGAACCAAAAATCCATCGCAGAGTTTTAGGAAAAGTGATAGCAAACGTAACGATGATTATAACCGAGCTTACAGTTGATTTGCAGTCAATATAGACGCTGATTCCTTTCCTCAGCTTCCTTTCATCTCGCGGGACAAGGGTGATATCTCGCGTACGGACGTCGCGACGCGTCGACTTTCCGTCGATTGTAACACGCATGACGACAGAAGTGGCGCCGGTCAGAAATGGGGACCGCGGACCAGTTACGGGTCTGCCCGTGCAGTTTGATAACGCGCTAAATGTGCACTTTCCGCGCGCGAGACCGTGTGTCCGCATCCGCAACCCTCCACCGGCTGCGCCAGTCGCACGTTGGCCGATGACGGACGCGCACGGGGTGAAAGTAAACGTGTCTCCGACCGGCGACACGCTACTCCGGGGTAAGTGTAACTCGACTTCGGATTTAGTCATCCGGTTTGTCCAGCGGAGTGGCCCGATCTCTCCGGACATTCCCGGGACGTCCTGTCGTTTTGGAAATTCCCGGGGGTGACAAACATTTCTTGTAATTTATTCCGCTTTCGAGTTAAGCGGATTGCAGAGAACCGCTTTTGCATTTTATTTTTCACCTTCAAATACAAAAGCGATTATGAAAACAACACTGACTTTGACGCAAAATTACTTTGTGTTTTATGGAAATAAAAAGAATATACTTCAACCACAAGAAATGAAACGCATCCATTATGCATTTCAAATCTTTTTACATGTACGAGATTATGTAATTTTTGAGGAATACATTTTCCGTCTATGAAAGTCTGATTGCTTTTAAATATTTTGATGGGCATTTCAGAAATTTGAAAAATATAAGAATATGTTAAATTTTATTCATTAATAGAGTATCTTTTTATTACAATTATATTCATATTGCAACTTTTATAGAAATTCAATTTAATATACCGATCATTTTATGCTAAAAATTACTTATTTTTAGCATTAAAAATACTAAACAACAGTGATCTTATTACTTAAAATAAATAAATAATCACTATCTTCTATTATTAAATTCCTATAAGGCAATATTATCATTTGGCAATATCATCCTTTCATTTTAATTCTAAAAAAATACATAAGCGATTTTTAATCTCCATAAAAGATTTCTTCTTCATTAATTATGTATAATTGAGAGATATAATCATAAATTTTTGTTGAATGTACACTGAGAAAAAAGTTGTTAACTTGCTAAATGTGTTTAGTTCATAGTGAATATTTAGTTCAAGTATTTAAATATTTAAGTTAAGTATACCTGAGTCATGTCAACAAAATTTTGTAATTTAAAACATTTTACTTGTTTGAATTAATAAATATTTGCTTGACAATCCGCTACATTTAGTTGAATCAACTAATATTTTTTTTAATCAACAACTTTTTCTCAATGTATCTTCTCTTTATAATGTTTGTTGTATTAAATTATTGTAAGGAAAAATTATCATCTTGGCATCTTTTTATTTTAATTCTGAAATAAAGAAATACACAAACAATTTTTTATAATCTTCATGAAAAATTTCTTCTTCATCAATTTCAAATTAGGTATAATTGAGAAATATAATCGTATTAAATTTTTGTTCAATGTAAGTTTCCTTGCTGTCTTCTATTTGCAGTATTTCTCAATTCTCCTTATATCAAAATTTAAAAATGCAGAGAGATCGGACCACCCGGTCCGTCGGACGACGCAGATACTATCGTATTCGATTTTTCACCCGCTGTCGGATACACCAGTTGCATTTCCGCGCATAATTCACGAGCGAAGATTATTCCTGTCTGATCGTAACACATAGCGCATATACAAGATATCGGAAAATCTTTCAGACATCGCAAAGAGTATCGGCGCGAGCGTATTGGTGTCGATGAAGGAGACGGCGAACAACGCGGCGATATAATGGCATCCAGGAAGCCGACCAAGTACGACGATTCGTAAAATCGCGAAGATGGAATTGCGGAAAGGCTCCTGGAAGATCGCGATTCTCGTGTGTGCATTGATCATCTACCTGTGGATGCTCTTCGTCGATCACTCGCACGTGTTAACTGACATATCGCAGAAGATCACACTACAGAAAACGCGAGTTCCCTCAAGGACTGTCTTGTATCAAAGTTCTGATCGATCTAGAATCGAAGACATGCCTCCGGATGGCCGGACGGATTCGAAGAAATCGCAATCTCTTTCATCTCGAAACGAGAGCGGTACGCTCGAGGGAGGTATATCGGAGTATCAGACACTTAAGCAACAAGGTCTGCTACCAAGCCGGCAATTACCGACCGCTCTGATAATCGGCGTGAAGAAAGGCGGAACGAGAGCCCTTTTAGAGTTCCTGAGATTACATCCCGCAATTCGTGCCGCTGGCTCCGAGGTTCATTTCTTCGATCATCATTACGTTAAAGGATTTCGTTGGTACAGGTGCGTGCGACAAATCGTTTCAACGATTGAAACGCAATACAGCACTCATCCACTTAAAAGTTTCGTAATTGCAAATTTCCGAGATATATAATTCCATTCTGTTTCTCCTAATTGTCTTTTACATTCAATTAATAATAATTTCTTCGAGTAAAAACAAAAATCTTTACTGAAATAAAGATAAAGACTGAAGTAAAGATATCGAATATAATATTTTAAAAGTAATTAATTGTAATTAAATGAATAATTTAATAATTTCATTTTTTAAATGTTGGTATATAAAATATAATAGTTTCAAATTCAAAACTAATCTCTTTAAAGAATTTTTTACTTGTTCTTTTGCATGAGACATTCCTCCATCTCATTGTCTTTTTTCATTGGAGATACTCTCTATAATATATTATAATGTCTCTAACAATTTTTCTAATAATGAGCGGTATTCATAATCCGTATAACTTTTATCTTAAGACCGTCTTAAGTAATAATGTTTAAGATATTAATACAGCTCTTTGATTGGCTCATAACATCTTAAGTCTTAAAAATAAAATTCAACTATGAATACTTGCCAATGTCTTCAATTATATAATATGTTTCTAACAATTCTTAATAATAATCAGACGCAGAATGCCTCCAACTCTGATCGGTCAGATCACCATGGAGAAGACGCCATCGTATTTCGTGACAAGCGAAGTGCCGAAAAGGGTGAAGCACATGAATCCAGGGATGAAGCTGATCGTTGTGGTGAGGGATCCCGTGACCCGGGCGATCTCCGATTACACACAGGTGAAGAGTAAGCGTCGCAAGATGCCACGCTTCGAAGACCTGGCCTTCCTTAATGGATCGAAGATCGTAGATACTTCCTGGATGCCTCTGAAGATTGGAGTCTATGTGCGGCACCTGGAACGATGGTTACAGTACTTCCCGCTGTCGCAGTTTTTATTCGTATCCGGCGAACGTCTGATCGCCGACCCGGTGACGGAGGTCACTCGGGTGCAGGATTTTCTGGGTCTTAAGCGGGTGATATGCGAGAAACATTTCTATTTCAACGCTACTAAGGGCTTCCCTTGCTTGCTCAAGTCGGAGGACCGCGCAACGCCGCACTGTCTCGGTAGGATAGTTGAAAATCGGTCTCAAAGAGAACTTGCAGATCATATAGAAAATAAAATAAATTCCTCCATGTGAAAGAACGGTTTTGCTGAAGTTTTTAAAAATTTAACACAGATCTAAAAATAATTTTGTTGGATCGTTAAAATAATTATGTAGGACATTCAAACTGGAATGTGCCAAAACTTTTTGCAGCATTGCTTATTATGTTTGAAATTAATACGTAATTTAATTAATACAACAAGATTATTTTCAGAACTTATTTAACTACGTTTTTTAGATACTTTAGCAAAAAATCGTTATTTCTATATCGGGAAGCAGAATGCACATACTGCAACAATTATTTCGACATCAACTAAAAATAACATAATATCAAATATAATTATAATTTCACACTCAACTCATATAAATGTAATAACATATGATGTTACATAAAAATTATATTGTTGAGACTGCGAAAATTAATGTCATGTTACTTTTAATTAGTGTAATTGGTTTAATTGTTGTCATTAAAAATCTATTTTCGAGAAATTATAAACAGAGATTTAAGATCGTTGTTGATTTTAAATGGTATAGTACTTGATATTTTTCCAGAAATGAAGCTATATGTCGGTCTTTCTCATTAATTTTTAACAGTAAAATTTTTCTTCGCTTAAAAATCAATCTTGAAACTTGTTACGAAATGTATTATTTGATTCACAATAGAATATTGCAAAAATATGTAATGTTCGATATAAATTGATTGTTATTTTTCAGGAAAAAACAAAGGTCGCAGTCATCCCTACATCGATCCCATGGCGGTTCAGCGTCTTCGAGATTTTTATCGCCCATTCAATCAACGATTTTATCAATTGGCGGGTATGGATTTCGGCTGGTACTAAAATCCACGCGTATCGCATACATACATATCGTAAGCAGGAAAAGCGGAACGGAGTCAATTGTCGTCAAGTACTTGTTACGATATTTGTTATCCTGAAAATCCTGATAATCTGATAAGAATACATATTGCAGTCATATCAGAACGCGCCGTTAGTGCATATTAGTGTTTGAATAATTAAGACTTTTCGAAAATCTTGCTTTCGATAATGTAGTAATTTTAATTTCATCTAATTTTAATACTTTTAAATTAAATTGTGAGAAAACATATTTTTTCTAATTTTCTTAATTTAATGTAGCGTTAAATTGAGAATTAATTTCTAAGTATTTTTCCAAATCTTGCTTCCAATAATGTAGTCATCAATTTCATAAGATTTTAATCTTCTAAAATTAAATTGCAAAATTTAGAACATATATCTTTTCTAACTTTTTGTTATATAATTTAAATATATGTAGCATTAAATAATCTCTATAAGAATTCTCTAATAAAAATCAATGTTTTCTGTTTGTAACATAGTTAGATTAATTAGATTCGTAGTTTAGTAAATATTAGATTTGCCAAGAAATAGAAAGGAATGATTATCTTTTAAAATGATGAGCGCACAGTACCGTCCGGAAGTTTATGAAAAGGAACCGCGACATATCTATATAATTATCCTATAATTCTTATTATCATAATAAGACTATAAAGTAATGAGATTATATCTGAGATTCATATTAAAGATACTTCTATATATATATATATACAATGAAAAGAATATAAAATCTGTATGACTATATATATAGAAACATATATATAATAAAATAATATGTGAAAATGAAAAGAAAATTTTAGATATAATAAATTTCTTTAGGTCAACGTCAAATTAGTTCTTTTTATCGAATAAAATAAAATTAATTTAATATTGTCGTATATGGTTGAACCGAATGCTAATATTAAACCATTTATCGGTTTTCTTCGTTACTATTATTTTTTGACTTTTCATTTTTAATCTAATAGGTTAACACGATAGTGCAATTATTAATATATCTCTCTTTGTACTTTGGTAAATTTAAGCGAAATGTAACCACGAACGCGGTAACCATTATGCAACGAAAGGGTAAAGTGATTAAAAAAATTATCAGACAAAAATTTATTCGCGATGGCCATATTGTAGGAAATATATCTTAAAATTTTTGTAATTGTGCTGTTTTAATTGTATCATCAAATTTATAATTTTAATTAATTTTTAAGTAATATATAATTAAAATGAACTTTTTTACTTTACAATGAAAATTTAATCCATTTTCATCTGCACATATAATATCACGTACATTAGATTGTGGTTTATATGCAAAATAATTTATAAATTTTATTATTATGTTTAAAAAATTTGTATTTTATATTTAATTCGCATATGTAAAATTTCTTAATTTTTTAATACCATGCTGAATAATCGCTTCGCGATGTTAATTTATTAACAATTCATATGCATTTGTTTTTAATAACACGTAATGTATAGTATGACAATGATGGACAAGTATAGAAATAGCAACATTCGCTAGTTCCTAAGTATTAAAATCTAGTCAATACAATTAGCAAAGACACGCGTATTTATAGAACAGCTGAATAAAAGACTTCCGATATAATTAAATCATGAATTAGATTTAATTATGCAGAGTATAACGTGTTAAATTCGGGGATAAAAATAATGATAATATCTCATTACTGAGCTCGAGTTTCTCAAGATATGGATTTATTTCTAACTTTTTTTTTTAAAATACTTAAATATGCTTATCTCCAATTCCTGCATTTCACGATATATTCTGTAAGTCAGCATTTATAAGATAAAGCTAACGACATTAGTATATTATGAGATGACAAATCCGAACACGAAGAAAAATTAATTCAAACGAGGAAGATAAGAAGTTAGCGAATTATTCCGTAAATTCTAGAAATTAGAGCGCAAGGTATACGTTAATACTTGTATGTAAGAAAGAGTAACAAGTTAAGTAATGTACTTAATTCGACAACAATCGGAGGACTATATATTTATTTAGTATGTAAGAAATGAAAGTAGACATTTAGCGATACGATCAGTGCGAATGATGATGTAATAGTGAAAAGCACAATGCTTTTGCTCAAATTGTACTACAGGAAGCTGTCAACCTAATATAAGTATTTCATACATTGTTTTAAATATGTTTTGAATACAGATTGTTTGACAAATAGAGCAAAATATGTACATAAATGTTATGCAAAATGTTTAAAAATCGCAATTCACCCATTGATAGACGCTATATAAATAGATTCGTGCCTTTTTGTAGCCGTTTTATTATAAATAGCACGCTATCGTTACGTAGAAACCGCTTGATTCCCAATTAAATTCCCAATCTCTTTTCTTTTGATGTTTCATCTTTGGTACTGAAGATGATATTAATTTGTGATTTGAAAATCATGAACATAACTTGTTTTTTTGGAAGAAGAATTTATTAAAAGAATATAATTTGTATAAGAGAAATATCTAAGCATACAATACAAAGTATAATGCAGATAGAAAATCTGTGTGATAATAGTTATACATAAATGAATATTTCAATATAAATTCCCATATATTTTTCTACTTTTGCACTACAATAGAGGTTCAAAATATAGAGATCCAAAATTAAATGAATATAAAAATATAATAATAATAAAGACATTGTCTTTTTCAGACCACAAGATGAATTAGACTGCAAGGAATATTCATCGCCGCAAAACATCGTTTTGAAACTTTAAAAATCAGTATTATACCATAAATAATATCAGTATTCTAGATTCTTAATAATTCCATTGTAAAACGACGTAGTAAATCGCAAACTACGCACACAACTATTACTGCCATTGTCATCATTAATGTCACAGTAAGTAATTATTTTTATCTATTACTAGAGCAAATGATATTTCAGATGCAATACCGATATTTTCCAGCGAAATATTGTTTCTTTGCAGAAAACTCAATCCGAAACTTTCTATAAAATTAAATTCATTTCTCGAGGCCTCAGAGATTCCTCCTGAATATCGAATATTCGGAGATTATTTATCTTCATTCAAACTCCCAATTATAAAAAGATTTACTAAACACAGTCTATTGTTAATCTGTTTAAACAAGGGACGGAAGAATAGGCTATAATTCTTCGCTCATTAATATCCTGTATTCTTGCTGGTCTTGAACCATTTTCTTAAATACGCGATATTTACGAAAATGATATCTGAAATAATTAAAAGATATGTGAAATATATTTATAAAGATATGTGAAAATTTTTTTTAAATATATTTTTTTTAAATAAATATCAAATAATAATATAGAAATAATTACTTAATATTACTAATAATAATATAATAATATAATAATATAATATTTTCTTTAAAGTTAATTTGTATTCCACCAGAATTTTATAGAAAAATGCAATATTTTTTTAATTGTTCTCCTATCTTATTAATAATTTTTTTACTTACTTGTAACATTCGCTCGTTGGTTTCACTATGTTTGCCGATCCCGCCATTCTCTGAATAGTCTCATGTATAGAATATTTTCTCGTAGCACATGCTCCAAGGATCGCCGCGCCTACCAAAACCGATTCTCGCTCCACGGGGCAAAGTACTGGTAATGCCAACACATCGGCTTGTATTTGAATAAACAGTGGATTTTGACTGAGTCCACCGCAAACTAGTATACTCTCGATATTATGGCCGGCCGCCGATAAAACTTCAATTATATGCTTCGTACCGTACTGAAAATTAATATAACGTTAATTAAAAAATATATTACCTTATTGTGAATAAGATGATTTTATCTAACAAAAATCATTTCAGTGTCTAATTTTTAAGTATACTAGTTTTAAAAAAATATTCTTGTATTTTCACATAGAATATATGAAATAATGAAAACTGATTTAGATAAAACTCTTTGTACTATAGCTTTTAATGAGTTAGAACTATTTTTAATTTGCTCTTAATATACCGTCAGTGCCTGTACTGCTGCCAAGTATAATAACGCTAAATTTTCCTGATCCACAGATAAAGATAATCCAGATACCTAAGATATAAATAAATAATATATAATATAAAATTTTATATATATATATATATATATATACACACATCTTTTTATATCAATATAAGATTCAAAAAAAGAATATGTGTCTCAATACCATTCCTTTCAATGTTGGATCAGCGAGAGGCGAACGATTACCATGAAAATCCGGCCATACGTGTATATCCTTAGTCAGATATGACACGTTCTGCAGATTCTTCTGCTCAGCCATAACGTGCAACAATTCGGACAAATGTTGTTGAATATGTCTAAAATAAATGTATTTTCGTACATATTCGTTTACAGTCTCGTTTCGACGAACTCACTTATTGCCGCTCAAACTCATCAGAATTCCCGGCGTCGCAGGGTGCGTATCAATGACGTGATCAAGCAGCTTTCCGGTAGCACTTTGACCTCCCTCATTGAGCCAGAAACCGGGCACCATCGCGCTATAGTACGGGCCCCAAACGCCATTTACAAATATCTTGTTCTCATTCACTATCATATGACAAGTTGAAGTGCCGCATATTAAAGCTAAAAATACAATATATTTTATATTATATTCTTTTCCTTTTTGACTGAGCAATTACTTATCATAAGTATCTTGCGAACCCAATCGGTTGGAGAAATTCGGGGACACATCTGACGCGTAACATCCAATCATTCCAAGACCACCGGCGTGTGCGTCAATTAATGAGGTCCCAACTGGTGTTCCTTTCAATAATCCCAATTCTGCTGCAGCTTTCGTCGACAATCCGGATTCAATCGCATCACCAGGTACCCTTATATCGTTCCCTTAACATTAATATTAATTTTTATTAAGATAAAATAAAAATTCAACCATAAAATTCTCGTGTCTTATATATTCAAAATAAAATAAAACATCATGATTTTAACAGAATGTTTATTTTACAGTTATTGGAAGTTTTCTTCCAATTGAATTAATTGGATTATACTTTTAAATCTAGAAAAATTCTTTCTCAACAAACAAAATCTTCAACAGTTGCAAAATAAACATTCTGCTAAACACGGTTTTTGTTTTACAATATCGAAATTAACTGAATAATTTACAATTTGAATAATTTATTAATATTTATTAATATACCTATTTTTCTCCAATTATCTTTTTTCAGATCTCGTAAATTGAGCTGTTCAAAGAAATCCTCATCCCATCCGTTCTTACCAATAGGATTAGCGCTATAATTCCACTTACACACTAACGAACACAATGATCTGAAATAAAAATGAAGGATTTAACTTCTCTGCTTTTTCACATACTAAAAATAGAAGAAAGAATTTAAGCATTGAGGATTCATACCGGGATTCCGATTCAGTGGCTTTCCACGTTAAGAAGTCTGGTAGGTCAAACAGTAGCGCGGCAGAATTCCAAGCCACAGGCAAATTCTTTTTGAGCCACAGCATCTTCGGTGTTTGCATCTCGAGAGAAACTTTGCCGCCTACATATTGCAATACATCGTGACCTATAGAGTTAATAAAGTCAGCTTCCTCGTGTGCTCTGTGATCCATCCACAGTATGACATTTTGTTTCTCTTGTCCTGAACAATTAATACATTAATTTTTTATATATCACAATAATATTACATTGTACACTATTACGTGAATTCGATACAAAGTTAAAATAAGAAAGAAATAGCCACTGTCCTTTCTTTGTACCTGTAGGACTAACTGTTATTGGTAAACCTGCTTCATCTACAGCCACCATTGAACAAGTAGCATCGAATCCAATTCCTTTAACATCCTCTGCAGAGATATCAGCAACAACTGACTGAAATAAAATTATAATCTCAAATCTGATATTAAACCAGTATAACTATATGTGCTGTTGCAAAAATCTAATTTTACCTTAACAACGTGGCACACGGCACTCCAAATATTATCAGACGATTGTTCATAAAAGTTTGGTGCAGGATGAAATATCTCGAGCGGGCATGTAGCCACCTTCTTTATCTTCCCACTCGAAGTAACCAAAGCCGCTCGAACACTTCCTGTCCCCACATCCACACCTACGAAAAAATCCATATTCGTCACAGTTGTGGACAGATTGCATCTGCAATCTCGCGTCGAGCAGAATCGATTAAATGCTTCGTATCCAGCTTAGGCATGAACTGTAAGGAGAAAACGACCATCAACCAATCATACTGCATGTATTAATCATCGACATATATTTTTAAGATGACATGACCCTGAGATAACATTAATTACGAAGCAGATATGGAGTATATAAAGACTTCAAATAGTATAAAGTGTTATCAGCTAACACTTCTTTAATCCAACAATATACACACAAATACTGCATTGAACACAAGTAGAACATGATTTACTTGCTTCTTGTGGCTCATCAGCAGCTACAGAATAGCTTTTAACAGCAATTAGCAAAATGTATACATGCAACATATGGTGTAATTAACACTTCAAATAACAGAATATCTCAGGAGCAAAATTATTAAGCAAAACTATTGCTTGCAACATAATGATTGATGTTTGAAATTCAGAAGCATGTAGAAATATCTTTCCCTAAATTATCTTGACCTTACAATCACCGCGCGCTTCTACAACTTGCGACTGCCACGTTTCGCTCTGTTATACTTACATATTTAAATAAGGAACTGTTGTTACATACTTGGTGAAAGTATTGACAATCACTTTAATCGACGTCACGGTGATGTAACGTGACATCGCGATGTCACTCGATGTGTTCTCCGGCGAGGAGGCACGGATCAATGCATGATGAATATGAAAAATGCCCTGTACAATCATTGTGCGAAAACTGCTGCATATTAGCCCTTATTGTATACACGCGTGCACGCACGTGTATCGTACCAAGCCGTGCGCTTGATACCAATAAGACCTAGCCGTACCTGAATACGCACCGGACGCACGTGTAGCTGGAGACGCTGGAGTGGACTCGCATTTGCGTTCGCTTCGTACAATTTGTGTTCATTTTCGTTCCCATGAAAATAACGTTTGTTACTCTGGACTTTTCTTTGGACTAACGGAACAGCATGGACTTTCAGAATTCCGGTGGCTGTTAACTAGGAGTGGAATTGCGTTTGCGATTGTCAGTATTGTTATTGGGATAACCTGAAACATGGTCCGCTTTAAAAACAGGTGACTTGTTAAACTCATGGTTGAACTTACTATTGAAATTGTAAAGTTTCCAACTTGGCTTATAATCGTATCTTGTCATTTCTATTATTATATTTGCTTAGATACGTTGTTTTTACAATAAAGCCACATAACGATAGTGATGACAAGCAGGCGGCATGGAAGAATACGCATGTGTCTAATGCAATTAAATTGAAGGTGCAACAATTATATGGGGATGTTGGAGTTGCAGCGATAAAGGACGGCTTCGACGGTAATTGGATATTAGAGAAAAATTTGTAATTTTAGAACGGAAACCCATAGACGTTGTTTAAGATTCAAGATAATCTTAAGCTAGTGTAAGAACCAATCAGAGAGCCATATTAGCATCTTAATGCCCGTATTTATAGTCAGACCTTGTACTAAAAGCTTCCTTAAATTTATCTTTAAATGTTCAGTATCTAGTCAATGAAATAATTCGTAGAGCATCTGAAGATAAATTTAAGGAAGCCTTAAAAGTTAAATATAAAGACTATGGCTGGTATTATAGTCGGATCTTATATTCAAGACTTAAATATAGTCTTAAGAAATCACGAACCAATCAAAAGGCTGCATTAGTATCTTAAGACGATCTTGAAATAAGAATCGACCATGAATACCTATTGTCTGTAATCAGACCTTGTACTTAAGGCTTCCTTAAATTTATCTTTAGATGCTCAGCAATCAATGAAATAATTCATAGAGTATTTAAAGATAAATTCAAGGAAGCCTTAAATATAAAGCTTAACTATGAATACGAGTATATCAATAGAGATAATAGAGGCGCTGAGTGGCTCGCTGCTCAGTGCGATTGACTCGTGATCTGATTAGATTCGGGTTCGATCCCACGTGCGCCCTGCAATACGCGATTTTTCGCATTTTAAACATGATAACAAAAAGTATTCTCGTACTAAATGTGGAAATATATCGATCCAAAAAAGAATTCTATAAAGACTTTAGAGAGAGATATGATAATATTTAATCTATTGGAAAATTACATAATAACTCTCTCTCTAAATCTTAATAAAATTCTTTCTTGATATATTTCCACACGATTTATATTTTTTGTTATTTAACATATAAATTTGGACATCCTGAAATTTTACTTGAGATTAAGGACGGACTATAGATTCCAGCCTTTTTATTATTAGTCTATTTTCTTAGGCTATTAAGCCTAAATACAAGTTTGTTTTTTTGCTGCAGCAAAATACTGTAACGTACAAACGAAAATAGCAATAATAAGACTGAGGCATGGGCCTCATAAATATGCATTACATGCTATCCCACTGATAAACGATGTAGGTGGGCGACTAGTCAAAACGGAGATTCTGTATATAGGAGCGACTCTGAAACATTGTTTCCTCTTTATCAGAGTAAGATTTGCAACATTTACCTATTTCACTTGTGCCTAGTTGAGAAAGAAAAATATTTTCGTTCCTCTATTTCTTTTAGAAACATCAAGAAAAGAAGCTGGAACAGTTATGGTCAAAATTGCCAACAGAAACCGAGAAAAAACGGATGGAGACTTTTTTGATGACTCTGACCCCTGCTATGAAAGACTTCAAGTAAAAATCATCGTTGTAAATAATGAATTGTTTTTATTTTAAGTTTATAAATAAAAATAAAGTTTTAATATATCTCATGAATACATTAATATCTGGTCACAAAACAATTTCATGAAATCTTTTTATAGCTTTTCACAACGAAATATAAGCGATGTCATTAAACTTCCTCTTTTCTCTCCTTTTTTTTTTAATTTTGCTTCGAAGTTTAACTTAGAGTTTAGTGTCTATTTTTATCAAGTAGAACTTTAATCTTCATTCAATTTATCATCTTTTTTTTTAATTCTTAGGTCCAGTTCCACCAATGTAAGATTAACTTTAATTTTTAAAAAAATTAACTTTAATTTTTCGCTTTAACTTACTCTTTATCTTTTTGACTTTTTCTCATTCTCATAATTAAAAAAACATAAAGAGTAAATTTATCCGAGATTAAGTTAATATCTTATATTGATGGAACCCTAAGAATTAAAAAAAAAAGATGATAAGTTGAATGAAGATTAGAATTAAGAGAAGAGTTAATTGAATTGAAATGTAAAATTAAACATTGGTAGAGAATATAGTGGGCATAAAGTTTTTCGAGACGCCTCTCTCATATGATGCCGTTATCTGCAGAGAATATCTTTAGCGATCGGACCACAAGGACCGTTGCCACCTCTCGCCAGTTGTCGCTGTTCGTTGCTGGAGGTCTCCCTTCTCGCCCGCCATCACCACGGTGTGTCCCGCCGTTATCCTGCCGTTTGTCGTGCACTCGTTCGGATCAGTTCAAATTGTCTCGGAGTGTTCTGAAGCGTTCGCTAACGGCAACGAGACGACTCCAAAGCTACTCCGCGATCCGTTGTGAACCTTGAGACTCATATACCTGCAATTCGCAATCGACAAGGAAAGGCGTGCATCGAAAGAGGAAAAGGGATTCTCGAGAAAACTGCGGATGTTGATGCACGAGACTGTTCTCGTTCTCACCCTCCGCAGTCACTATATTTATGTTGAACGGTTTTAACGAACAACAAGATAACAAGAGACTTCTCGGTATTGACTGCGTCTTCCGGAATCGTGATACTCTGTGTCCGACTGCACAGTTTCATCCGGGATAATCGTCGCCCCGGTACACACCGGCAAGGTAAGCATTTCCTACTCCCCCCCCCCTCCCTATCGATCATTATTGTTTAGACTCGCTCCTACTCTCGGATCCACCCTTCTATTATGAGGTTTGATCGACATAGACTTGTAAGTAAAATCTCATTCCGAGTAGTGAGGACGACATTCTGCGGAAAATTTTCACGATGTCTGGCAAAAATTACGACACACTGAGCATTAGCGCGGAAAAATATGGATGAGAAACCCCGTTTATATTTAGATGATCCTTGACATTCAATCCTTAATCACGTTACATCTCGATATATCTCTATATCTAAAAGATGATCCTTGATATTCAATCTCTAACTGAGTATTGTGCTATGTTGAATCCCGAGGACTCCTGTCTTTAAACATGAAAGAAAAGGATATTGAAAATAATTTCCATTCTATATTGTTGCTGCATTTTATTGTATTTTTAATTGTATTCAAGATAAAATTTTATTCGTTTTTCTTGAAAATAAAATAATTGATCAAAATTTCAAAATAAGTAAGAGAGAAAAAAATATATTATGTATAATTTATTAAATATATTTTTAAAATGATTATTGACGTTGAACTCTCAATTGTGGAAATATAATATGATGAAATCTTGGGGATTCATATTTTTAAATATTAAAAAAAGAACTGAAAATAACTACTTCATATATCAACTTGCTGCTGCAAGGCAGATGTCTCCAATAAACACCAACTAACAGTAACAACATCACTGTTATAATTTCATACTCAATAATATAACAATTACATAGAACATGTTATATATACGTTTAGACTGTTGAAAATTGTAATATTGATGTTACCGTTACTTGGTTTTTCTTAGTTCGATGCTTGAGAATTGAGGATCTTATTTTTTTGAGATAAAGAGGAAGAATAAGTGTCGTCATAGTAATATCTTTCGTGTAAATCTGAGGAAAGCTTTCATAAATCGCAAAATTGGTCTCAGCTTTCTCTTTCATCCTTAATATGTGGCCGAGAACAAATTGCTTACAGATGTTTGCTTACAGATGTGTCTCTTGCTTTTTCCTTTTTTTTTTTATTTGAGAAAGAAGAGCTTTTCCTCCAAAAGGGGGAAGATCCGTTCGACTTTCGAGTGCAGAAAGTGTAGTTAAAAATAGACTGTGTTTATAGTTATATCACATCATAGAGATCATGTTTATAAAACAATAAAACGAATCATTAAACTGAATCGCATCGCAGAAAGACTCGGAAACATATGTTTATCAAAGTAGGACTAACGAGATAAATTAAGGATAGTGACTTAAACGATTAAATCACACATGTACGACGAACAGATAGTCGAACAAATATTATTATTATGACGTGTGAATATTCTTAGAATAAGGAAACACGTATTTTTCGCATAAGTGTTTGCCTTTCTTGCTTGTTTTTTTTTTTGCTTGACGATCTCGAGCAGTCAGTACATTGTTTCGTCATTTCTTGCTTCTGATTTATATAAAAATTTATATAAAATCAGCAGAGAAAGTGGCTTTTGTTTACAATTTGCAAAAGGAATATAAAAAACGTCGTATCTAAAATGGACTGTACAAATTATGGACTCGATTCGTTCCTCGCGTACAACTCTTAGGCCGGTTCTTATCGAGTCTTATCGATTCTTATTTCGAGATCGTCTTATGGCTGCTTTATGCTTCAATTGTAATCTTAAAAATTGGCAACAAAGAATCATTAGATTCTTGATATAAGATCGTTATGTTTCCCCAGTCTTAATCGTAATCTTAATCTTAGTCTCAAGAAAGTTCCTATCTTTTAACTTTAAGTCCTTAAGATTAAGTCCTTAAGATTAGGACTAATTCTAAGATTAAGATCGAAGCATAAACCAGACATTAAATAATGTCTCAAAATGCTATAACTCTCTGCTTGGTTCATAAAATCTTAAGATTGTACTTAAGATAGTTTTAAGAATCAACTGCGAATACCGGTCTAGTCTTTAACGCAATTCATCTTGGCGCGGCGGCGCGGGACGAATATTTTCAATGGTCACTACATGTCGATCGATGCAAAAGAAAACACTGAAAGTTTGCTTGTAATTTCCACCCTGCTCTCGCTGCGGAGAATTAATCATCGAACAATAGCTCTCGATCTCGTTATCTTTCAAATGCATCACTCTTGTGAGAACGCAATTTAGTTAGAAAGCTGCCAGCTTATTTATCACTCTGACGTAGAGTCGTTTACCAAAGCGAACGCAAGTCAAATGGGAAGAAAGGGCTTTCTACAATAAGCCATTACCCAGGTTTTAAATCTTAAACCATAAGAAATTTACCAATCACAATCAAATTTGAGAAGAGTAATCAGCCACGATTGGTCAGTTTTTATGTATATTTCTTACAGTTTAAGATTTAAAGCTTTAGTAATGACTTATTGTAAAAAGCTCATAAAGCTTGTTCTACAACAGGGTTGCAAGTTGTAAACTCTAAGAAATTGATCAATCACAGTCGATTATTTTTCTCATATTCAACTGTGATTACTCAATTTCTTATGGCTTATGAATACTGGCTTCTCTTGTGATTGTAGAATAGGATAATTGATGTAAAGCAACATGGTCGGATGATCCTAACTATACATCTAACGTCTGCAACGTGATGAGATCAACGTGAGAAAATTACAAGCTCTCGCTTTACAGTAAGTGATTGAAAAAAAAAGTCATGTCCCGACATGTAGGATGAAATTGTATCTTACTTTCGCATCCGTACGAAGAAAACTCCGCGGTCGCGCGGAATGATCTGAGGTGAGTCTCGGAGGAAAGCGCATGCGGGTGAGACGTTTTAAGACTGTTACGGTGATGCGTCCGCGAGCTTCCGCTCGCCTATTAATTCGCTAATTAGCGCAAGTCCATACGCGGTGTCGAAGATCTCTTACGATAATTAGTTCGGTCAGTTAACGAGTGGCCTCAAAAACTTTCACGTACTTTTGCCGCCGATACGCCCCCCACGACACGTATATGGTAATTTAATGTAATTTGATATGTTTTTACATGTTTTTTTTATTACAGTAATTATGTATAAACTGGAACTCGCGAAGAACTCTGAGATTTTCTCTTTCTTTTTTAATCCTGTACATTACGCGAAAAACAACTTTCATCGCTTAGTATGTATGAATATTTTTTTATTTTAAGTCCATCATTGCAAAAGTATTAAAGTAAGACAATTTTAGAAAGATTACATTTATTAAAATCTACTTTAATTACTACTATTAGGAAAAGAACAAGTCTACGTTGCTCAGATGTTTGACATACTAATGTTCGAAGAAGCGAGTCGCGTGCAGCATGTAGCGAATGTACTGGATAAGATTCGTTCGCATAAGCGAGCTTCGTGGAATGATTTTAGCGAACACAGACGATAAATATATCCACATGGCATGGACCCCGAGAAAGAGAAAGAGAAGGAACAGGGACTGAACTGGACTGAACTCGAGACTCCAAATCGAGTCTCTTGAGAGAGAAAGAAGGAATGGAATGTTTCTCTCACTTCTCTTTGCTTTCACAAGCCATGTTTCGATGATTTCTTTGACATGCTACGCGAACAACAGTAACATTGAACACGTCAATTACCGACAATCACCTTACATTAGTGTTTCCTGCATTCTACGACCGTTCCTTAATTCCTCCATTTTTATTACATCGCCAACAAAAAATGTAGCTTTTTGTGCATATTTAAGATGTGTAAATTAAAATAGTAATTTATATATAAAAGAATGAATTTATATTTAAAAGAAAGTCTAAGAAATTTTATTTTATTTGGAAAAGTCTGTGAAAGTTTAAAAATATGAGTGAGCATTTTTATAGAGGTAAATATTAAAATGGCATTATAAATCTCAGAAAAGAAGTTCTCGTAAATCGCGGGACTAATCTCTTGTACCGTGATATTCATGAATACTAAGGATTACTGTCGTTCATAAATAGAATTATCTTTCTCGCAGCAGCCGCCCCATGTGTGACCGCCGTCCATTTACTGAAATATCTTGGTAACCGCTGTATCCAGTGCACCCAGTCGCTTGCAATTTACATTAAGGGGATACCAAACAAAATACTAATTTCTTAATTCCCAGATTTAGATTTCACATAAGGGAAGCACTAATAAACTGCGTTCAGAATTTATTATTTCGACAGAAAGTTGATTGGGCAACTTTTGGAACTTTGTTTTTTCAAAAATAGGAAATTTAAATTAATTGATTTGAATATATCTTTGTTATATTTTTAGATGCGATTGAAGAGGATTGTTTACCAATCTTTTATTTACCAACCGATTGAATGTATCGTAATTTTATACATTCATATCTTCGGACAGAGAAATTTTCTAGTTACAGGCTACGTATGATCGCCAGGAATAGTTTACAACCGATATCCTATCTATCGATCACACACTGTGCTCTTAAGAAACGGCGTTGTTAGCTTTATTCGTGTCTAAATATAAATCGACTTTGTATTTAGTCTCTCATCGCTATTTCCTACATTTATTTCGTATATAAAATGAAACTCGCTAATGTTTGGGTCAGTAGATTTATTATGTTTCTTATTTATTGTTTGAATCTCTGAAATCGTTTCAGTCTGATACACTAGAAGGCAGATGGATTTAACTTAGCACATAAACAATATGATATGATAATTTTTGTTTAATTAATATTATATACTAATAATAATTATTACTAATTATAATTATTGTTATAATTATTGATATAGAAATTATCGAAATATTGATTGAAAGTTGTATTGGGTTTCGAAATCAGAGTAATAATAATTAAAAGTTTAATAGATTTATTAATAAAATATATTCAAAATTTAAAATAAAGATTTATAAATAAATGATTTTTTATATAAAAATTATAATATAATTGATAGAAAAAGTGAAATGAAAATAGATTTTTACGCAATAATTGATATGCGTGAATAACATATTAGCCATGAAATTTATATTAGTCATTTAAAAACTCTATTTCTCATATTTATGTTGAACGTAGTTTTCGTACTAATAATAATTTGATGTTTGTAATTCTAAAAAGAAACAGCATGAGAAGTAATTTTTTTCAATATATTATTTCACAATCAATATTTATTTCACAAAATGATGAATATATTTCTACATGATAATGACATGGAAACTTTGCAGTTTTATGCAAGAGATATTTTTCTAAAATAAATAAAAAAATATCATAGACAAGAAACATAATCAGTAAAATCGAAATAATAATTAATAGTAAACTATCTAAGTAACTATTAATAGTTTGTACTTCCAAGCTATCAATTTCGAAATGCACCATTCTCGACTTTATTGCAATAAGAAAGTTTCCTTAAAATGTTCAATAAAATTAAAATATTCTTGGTTAAGAAATAAGAGCTGTCCGTGGAATTACGTGTAACCAGCTGATCGCTTATTTTTCTAAGAAGAGATATTTCTACATAGCATCAACCTAAGAAACTTCGGTTACATCATTTGAGCTCGATATTCGTGCCCGAAGTTCTCGACACACTTTTCGTCACGGGACGATCACGGGAATTAACGATCAACGAAGAATCGCCGAAGCGTTTCGTTACGCATTGACCATCGCTTTGGATTTTCGTGATGATCTTCGTAACGGTTGGATGCCGCAAGGATTTCCGTATTCCCTCGTTGCGCTTCCCATACTTCGCTTGGCTTCTCTCCTTCATATCATTCAAGACATTGTCCATGTTCCATACTCCAAGATCGTCTTCACATTTCTTATTAATAATTTCCTTACATGGACACGTACAGTTTTGTACATAGGTGTCCCTTCTCTGTTTCTTTGTAGACTTCTTTGGGTCTGTTTCAGGACTCGAGTAGAGAATCACCTTTCCGCCATCGCCCACGAATTTCACTTTTTCTTTAGAAGAGTCTGGTCCAAGAAGGACTCGTCCGCCATCGCCAATATATTCAATATCGCCCACATTATGATTTACATGTAGCTTACAACCGTCACCAATGACACGAACGCTACCGGAATTCTTTGATAGAATGATGCAGCAGCCATCGCCTACGATCTCCAATACACTGTGATTTGAATGCATCCTGACGACGAGTCCGTCGCCGTGGAATCGCTTGATATCATCATCCTCGTTAAAATGCTTACAATGTCTTATGGAATCGTTCTTAATGTTCCGTTCCTTTCTCTTCATATCCGGTTGTTCGTCGATGCGAGAGATCGTCATTGGTACTTGAGAATTGTCACTTCGTGATAAAAAATATTCCACTCGACAGATATTTGTTCCGCGACAAATACAACAATTATCCAATTGTTGCACAATTGTCAGATTTATTATATAAGTAATATATTAATTATTAATCAGATACTATTTATCGAAGGGTTTCTTCTTGCTTCTGTCGTTCGTCACTAAAAGGAAATATATCCTCTTTAGAAGCGAGTGCACGAAAAGAAAAAGTGCGTTCGTGCAGACACACACGAGAGAGTTATTTACGTTACGGCGATTGGCGTGACACGACTCTGATCCCTATGTCGTAGCCGCATAATAACGAACGCGTACGGTCGTTTCGCGCAGTGGTGGGCACGCGTGACGACGGGTTCTTCACCGAGCACAATCGGCCCGGTTATCATAATTCTTCGGGGGACTTCCCGCGAGACCTTCCGCAGCAGTGAACACTCTGCGTTCATTGATACCAGAGTCGTATCTAAGAATTACAGTGCCTGTGATGAATACTATCAGTAGATCTATCATTTATCTGTCACAAATAATTAGATTGTGTTGAAATACATTGAATATATTTTTTCTATATAGATAAAGTATAGATAATTATACGTTTTAATTTTTTTATATATTATTTTATGTATCTTTTAATTTGATACTCTTCCTACATGTGTAAAAGAGCTAGAATTTTTCATAAAATATTTTTAATTTTATCCTGCTTCTTGTTATATTCATTAACAGTCAGAAAATTGATATTGGTAACATTTTTAAACTAATTTGTAACTATTGCATTAACCATAATTGTCGACAAATAAGCTGACATTAAAGACGGTATTTTGACATTAAAATAATGATAAATAATGTCTTTATTTGTTGAGAACTTTGAACATTTAGCTACATTAGAAATTTCAAGTTAGAATTCCATTAAAGTAAGATGTAACTTAAACATCTAAGTTCTCTTTTGCTAATTTTTCTTATTTATTCTCACATATCAATTTATGTTTTTTTTTTTGTATTTTTAATGTATACACTGTTTCTCTTACAAAAATGTCAAAGTGCAATTCAAATATAGCAATATGTAACGAATAAAAAAAAAATCTTTAAAATTATAAAGAATTTGCCACAGTCTAGTTACGACTTTGTTTCATCTTTTTGCACGCGCGCGCGCTCTCTCTCTCTCTCTCTCTCTCTCTCTCTCTCTCTTTCTAATTCGGTACCAATCTCTCGTTATTCATCATGGCCGAACGAAGGACAAAACGGTTTGCTGATTCAAATTTGAAAACAGACTTTATAACAACATTTCTTAATATTGTATAATCGTAATGTCAGCTTAAATTTTTAAAGTATTTAGAATTAATTGTACAATCTTTTATAATTCTTTTTATTGATATATGAAATTATTGATAAATAAATTTTATTTTATACATAAATTTATACATAAATTTTATACTGATATTTAGTATTACATATAAATTTTTACATATAAATTTAGTATTACATATAAATTTTCTTTAAAATTGCTTTTTAATTACATGCTAAATGTCTCTGTATTAGCTTTTAATAATAAAAACTATTAGAAGATATATCTTTAAAAATATAAGAATTGAAACATTTTATTATTTTTATCTTATCTAAGAAGCTATAAACAAAGCATCTAGGATGTTAAAAATAAATATTTCTTCTGAAATATTATAATCCTAAAGAAAGAGAGAGTGATGCAAATATTTTCTGAATGTGTGTGCTGCAGATTTCACCATGCAATCAAGGAGAAATGCCAAAATGTGCATGCTTAAGTTTAAAACAGAAAGTGTACTTGGAGCGAATGTGGAGAGTACTTTTCCCCAGCAAGAGTTTTAACAATGATGGACTAAAAATTAATACGTATCTTATTGGACTAAACTTCAAAGTATCTACAAAGTATCTACAAAGAGCCTTTCAAACAAAAGCCTTTAGTATATCTCTTGAATTCTCAAATTTTTATTGCGATATGTTAGAATATATTTCCTTTATTTTCATTCTTTAGACCTTGATTTAAACTAAATCTTTTTCTTTTCTTTTTCTTAA
>Ga0157364_1000230_pt1 | contig 31991 bp, 19 predicted proteins | sample AttsexASBM2_FD_111476 | JGI IMG/M metagenome (GOLD analysis project Ga0157364, IMG submission 111476) | Fungus gardens microbial communities from leaf cutter ant in Ribeirão Preto, State of São Paulo, Brazil - Atta sexdens ASBM2 | ecosystem: Host-associated > Fungi > Mycelium > Unclassified ...
AAATTATTTTGCAATTAAAAAAAAATTTGTATTTATCTCTTTATTTAAAAGATTTACAAAATAATATTAATCTTTATTTAATTATAAATCGTCAAAGAGAACAATGAAAATTGAGATATAATGTTGAGGTATTAAAAGCACGTAATTACGTTAAAAAAGTAGAAAGAATCAGAGTCAACTATACATTTTTATGAATTAGAAAGACATAATTATCAGCATATAAGACATATAGATTTAAACATAATCAACAAATAAATTGCATTATTTTGCAAAAACAGATGCTTTAGTAGAATAATTTCATTTAACAATGCACAAATTATTTTTAAAATTATATCATATATGAACATATTGATCGTAGTTTGTATATATGCTGTAATACCTGCTCCATTTTGATTATTACATATGTTCAAAATCGTGTAAACTTTTATATTTTTAATAATTCTAATAATTCTTGCATCAAATGCATAAAATGCATAGAATGCAGAAACTTGACACACTTGACAATAGGACGATATGGGACAATAGAGGACATCCTAACCTTTTTTTTTCGACGAAATCTTCTGTATATACACTACCGCCGTTATATCCATTTTATAAAAATGTGTATTACGTAGTACACCCATTTTGCGACTTTGTCGATAAAATCATAGTGTCGAAAATGGATACAGTGCGCGTCCATACTACAGCCACATATTCTCAATGGATAACTTGGATAATTTATTAGGTTGTAGTCTGTTCTATAGAAATATTTTCTTACAAGAAAAACCAAAAAAAATTAAATTAAATTTATTCTGGAACACTTGAACTGTTATGATCTTGAAATATTTAATATTTAGTAATTTTTTATAGGTATTTGCGTACTCAGGATTTCAGTCAGAAAATAGAAAGATAAAAATTTTCTTCATACAATTTATTATTATCATGTACAATGTATTATAATAATTTATCGGTCCCGACTGTATATATGAACTGTTCATAATGAATAATTGATTCGCATCGTTTAAGATTTAATGATCGATCATGAATGAAATCACATTCGATACATACAGGTATGAATATTCGCGCGACAGATCATATAAAACTCGATATATATATATATATAGAGGTGATTTTTAATCACATACATTAAGTAAATATATATAATATTTAAAAAATGTTAATTTTTCCTAAATAATTTAGTGTAAGCAGCATTTCTTATAAGATTTTTTTTTCTCTGATAGAGATAATCGCTTTGAATCTGCATGTATGACTAGAATATGTTGATTACTGAATAAATTTTAGGATTAATTTTAGGATTAGACTAAATTTTTCATTATATAATCATTGCCCCTCTCTCTCTTTTTCTCTTTTCCCCTCTTTTCCTCCTTTGAATTTCAATTCGCTCATTATTAATACAAAGTAATTATGTACTAATGAAACAATTTTTATTATCACTAACTTATATTTTATCTTTGATGCAGAATGTTATATTAAAATAATTTTGCACGCATTTAATATATATTTTATTTTTTTTAGGTTTTATTTATTTAAAATACAGTTTAGAGTACTGTTTTTGTTGTATGTAATTAAGCGTCACCCTACATATCCAAAGATTTCACGAGTGCAAAAAGATTTTTTCTCGTTTAGTACTTATATTGAAAAAATTTCTCAGAAGTGAGACACTACTAATTATAAAAATAATCAACAGTTTTCAAATTATCGACGATGTTAATAAAAAGTGATGATGTTAATAAACATACTGTTCGAATTATTTCAAAAATATTATATAATTCTGCGAATGTGGAAGAAATAATTAAGAGCTATAACAATCTTAACAAATATTAAAATCTTGAAGAATTTTGTCTTAATACATTTCATAACATTTTTCTTAAATGTTTTAAAAATAAGCAATAATATTTAAAATTCTGAATATAACATTTTGAATTAATTCTAATAAAACACTGATTATATAATTTTTTATAACTTAATCTAAAAAATAATATATATTCTATGGAATGGTATAAAGTACTTCTGTTTCATGAGAGGTTTTAATTGTTCATGGCTTTCAAAGTTTTCAAAAATTTCAAGACTTTTGCATTGTTAAGATTATCATTTTTTGAATAAAGACAAGTTTTTTTTTTATTCTTAAGGATCTGAGATTTCAAATGATATCAAAACGATAAGAAACGTTATAATAACAGAATCGCTCAAAAAAATCAAGTACACATCATTACTAAAGCAAGTAGAATCTCACGATGTTCACTCTTAGATAAAATAGATGATAGTCAATCTTTACTTCCAACACATAAGTAACTTTCTGGCTTCCTGCATCAAAAACTAAAATTAAAAAAAAAACAGGAAAAAATTATATATTACACAAGGCTGTGCTCCAAATTTATTGCCAGCGTTCAAAATGCTACAGTTACGTGCACTATAGATTTTCAATATAGGCAATCAATTTTGAAACATAGCCACAGTCACGCAGATCTGTCGCGCATCACGTTTATTCATTCATTCACTCATTTACACGCATATGATCAGCCGCTTCCTTCTCGTGTGTTATCTCCGGTCGCTACGACCGCCGTTCCTGTAGCCGCCGCGTCCGCGCGAGTTGCTCTTTGTCGTCGGCGCCGACTTCGTCGTCGAGTCCGACGAGGAGTATCGCACCGAGGTACCGGATAGTCCTGAACCGCTGCCACTGCCGCCGCTGCCTCCACCGCTGCTGGTGGTGTTGCCACCGTTGCCGCTGCCTCCACTGCCACCGTTTCCGCTCTTTGCGGTCGTCGAACTTGCCGCGGATCCGCTACCAGGAGTTGTTGTGTTACTTTGACTTGCCTACCACAAATTGCACATATTTTATTTCATTCATACACTGGGTGCTTGGTGTTATTGAGATGGCGAGATACTCAAGTTACATTAATCTTTTTCTATGTTCTATAAAGACTCGATATAATTACATTTAAATTACCTAATTTACATAACATATATTTTTTTTCATATGACATTTTTATATATATTTTTATATATTTTTATATATATTTTTTATTAATTAGTGTGTTAGTCTTTTAGTAAATAAGAAAAATAGTTAAAAGAAATATAATTTGTAAAATAAAGGTTTTAAACTAAATAAAATAAATAACTAAGTTTTAAATAACTAAAAAAATTTTAATTATTTAGTAAAATTATAATAAGGATTCGTTATTCTCATATCAAATTAGCTCAAGATATGTCAGCACTTTTATATAGTAATTTACAATTGGCAAAGGCGAGGGATACAGAGCGATCCCTCTGGATATTGAATTTAAGAACACAGTCTCGCATACTGTTTTATCATATTTTTAACAGACAAATGTATCTGAAAAATAATAGTTCATGTTTTTAATTTACATATTAAAGTTATTTATCTACAATAAACAACGACATTAACTGCAAAGTTTAAAATGTCTTAAAATGATTAAACAAAAGCGCTAAAAATAAGCGATCCCTATTCATGGCATTATCCTTTAATTTGTGTTTTAGACTTTACATTTATTGCTATTTAAATACATATCTAAATAGTTTTGATATACATAAAATAGGAACGTTAAATGTTAATGCCCAGCATTGCTTGTTAAAAAAAAAGCTATAAAACCGCTGCGCAAAATAGCGTTCTTCATTCAATATTGGAGGGATCGCTCTATTCATCTTTCTCATCACTGTAAAAATTATAAAATTATTATATAAAAACACTGACGTATCCCGAGTGTAATTTGATACAAGAACAATGAGAAGAACTCAACCGAAGGCGAAATAAATAATTACAAAAATTCGTGCCGCGCAGTGCCGCGCTGACTCGCCGACGGAATCGTCACGGGTGATGTTCTTAATGAGTTATGTACCAAAGGCTGCCGTCCTGATTGACCCGAGATACTGTTGGCATTGCCGTTGTTGGTGATGCTGTTGTTGATGTTGCTACTGGGCGGGCCGGAGCCACTTTGATCCCGATTAACAAGCTGCTGCACCAACATCGGATTCGGCTCGCTCATGTTCACCTGTTCGTTGATTACCATACAAAATTCGCCAATCTTCTGAATGTCACCGTTCTTTCCCGAATAAAGGGTCAGACATTGTCGCCAAACGGACGCATAGCCCTTGGTAAGCCGTACTATATCACCCGGCATCAGGAGTTGTCCAGGTTCGTCCCAGATGGAGACGTTCATGCAAGCGGTGCTGTCGGCCACTTTGAACGTTCGAACTTCGCGGTTCTCTTTGGTTATGGTAGGGTGGCTAACCTCCAAAACGATAAACACTACGTTGATGTTCTTCTGCCCCGCGCGGATATCCTTTATCTGCACGTATTCCATCGTAACCCTCCACAAAATCGCGCACAGAACAAATATATATACATACATACACACACACACACACACACACACACATACACACACCACACACACTCACACTCACACGCACACACACTCACACGCACACACACGCGTACAGGGCGGATCGAAAATAACAGGATGTCCTTACGGGAGGTACACCGTTCGAGTCCTGCGACGTGATTTGACGTGCTTTCTTGCAACACGAAACAGCACCGACAATGACTGGACGACACTGTGTCGTAGAGTAGGTCGAACCACCCTCCACCGCCCCTCTCCCATCCGCAAAATGAGACCTTCAAAGATTTTTTTCTCTCGCTTTTTTAACCGTACCGCTCGTGCTATCCAAAAAGATTTTTCTTGGCTCGAATCTACGCGCTTGAGATAATCGAATTATTCGATTCGAATTCGATGGAAGCATCAGACAAAGTGAAAGAGAGCCAGAGCGTCGTCATCGAGAACGACGCGCGCCGCGCGCTGCCATGTTGCGCGCGCCACCTAGAACGCCATCGTGTGACGCAACTACGAAACTACCGTTTCGCTGATGACAACGACAATCGTCGATAGTAACATCATCTATCAAACGAAAGAGAAGTTTCATGCTTCAGTTGGTGGCCCTGGATGGAATGTAACGACGCCGCGTAGTTCGTGGCTTTTTTTGCATGACAGAAATCTTATCGTTCGGCTGGTTTGGCAGTGAAATAAGATTTGCGAATGGATTCGTGAATTCATTGTACGACAGGTAGTTATCGTATAGTTAAGATTCCTACAATTACGTCGCAAATAATGTGAAAAGAAGCCAACCAAAATGAATTCCGCGATGATAACGATGTTGACTCTGTAATCCCTAACCTTTGATCCTCGAATTAATTACCACTCATGAGATTTTAATCTCATTTGTTATTGTATTTATTTCGTATATTAATCGTTTGAATATTTTAGATGAAATGCAAAATGAATATTATTGTTTAGAATTTGTTTTCTGTAAGAATAATTATAATTTTATGTTTTATCGCACGACTGAGATTATCCGTACGGTTATTTATGAGTATTTCCAACAAGAGACGCAGATTATTATTTATCTTCTCTAATTGGATGGTGTCTTTACACTCTGAGTTTGATATAGTCAACCACTTTTCTTTGCCTCTACTTTTTACTATATAGCTATATAAAAGAGTAAATGGAATACTAATACATGAATTAAACTGGACCAGAAACTTTTAAAAATGAAAGATAATGCGATATTATTATATCAAACTAAAGAAAAAACACATTTATCCTGGCCGAATCATTATATAAGATGTAAGAGACAGATGACAGTAATATAAACTATTTTTCTTTTAGGAGATATAGTTGGCACTAATCATTTTTTCTTTATTATTTGTTGTCAAGAAGTATAGAATAATGTTTGTGTTGATTGTGTCGAATTATAAGTTTGTTTTATATAGCTAAACTAATATATACTTTTGGAATTTAAACTGAAAAACTTAGATGTTTTTCGAGATTTGACAAAAGCAGGAAAGAAAATTCTAGTACAGTTTAATATGGAATAAAAAATATACTTTATTATATTCTTGTTGTTTGTTAATAATAATTGAAGATAAATGATTCACTGTATTACACTGTGTTATCATTGTTTCTGACTGGAAAGCACTCTTAATTAGATAACTCAATTACAATAACAGGAGATAAAGTTTTAATTAGCTTCAATTATCATTAATTTTGTTAAAGTCAACACAATGAGTTATCATCGAGGAAGTGGTAACAAGCCGAAAGGCTTCGGCTTCAGTGGCTTCCAAATGTCTGGAACAAAAAGAAGTGGTACAAACATACCTCCACCTCCACCAAATTCTACCCTGAGTAAACAAGGCTATCACACGATGAATGCCATTACGGAAAATGCCTTGTCTGCATGTTGGGGCATGCCTAAGAAGCGCAGCAAGACCGAGGAAGAGTTAGTATTATAATTTCATATACAAACGACGCATTTGCAAAAAAGCAGCTACAATTATAAGACTTTTATATAAGCAGTTCTTGCCCTTAGTTTTATATTAGATCTAATATATAAACCAATCATATTTAAAACAATTTTACAACAGTTATGCAAAGCTGCTTTTTCTGCTAAACAATATTTTTCTTTTGAATACAATTAATGTTATAAAAAGATCATATATATTAAGCATTATGATTCCTATTTAAATTCAGATACTTTGAAGACGATGACGAACCTCCAACTTCATCGTTGGAATATATACCCGCGCCTGGTTCTCCCACATATGACTTGATGAAGAAATCAGCAACGAAGGATGACAGTGATAGTGAGGAGGATACTTTGGATGCTTTCATGGCAGGTATTGATGCAGAAGTGAAGCGGAACAATTACGCGGCTCAGCGTGGTGATAATCGTAAAGAAGATAAATCTAAAGGATTTCGGGCAGATATTGATGGAGAAGACGATGAGGAAAGTTACTACAGGTATAAGTTTATTAGATATTATTAATCACATATATTTAATATAAAATTTTGATAAAATATAATACAATCCCCATCTTTGTTTTTTTCCTTAAGGTATATGGAAGAAAATCCAACTGCTGGTTTGCAACAAGAAGAATCCGATCAAGAGATTGAATACGATGAAGACGGAAATCCTATTGCGCCACCGAAGAAGAAGGAGATCGATCCATTACCTACAATTGATCATAGTGAAATAGAATATGAATCATTCGAGAAGAACTTTTACAACGTGCACGAAGAAATTGCAAGTTTAAGCAAACAGCAGATCGATGATTTAAAAAAGACTCTGGGTATAAAAGTATCCGGACCATCTCCGCCAAATCCGGTAACGAGTTTCGCTCATTTTGGCTTTGACGATGCTTTGATTAAAGCTATCCGTAGAAACGAGTATACACAGCCTACGCCTATTCAGGCACAGGCGATTCCTGCAGCCTTAAGTGGGCGGGATATAATAGGTATAGCAAAAACTGGTAGCGGTAAAACAGCAGCATTTATTTGGCCGATGTTAGTGCACATTATGGATCAACGTGAATTGAAAGCTGGAGATGGCCCGATTGGTTTGATTTTGGCGCCAACGAGAGAATTGTCTCAACAGGTATCACAATTTCTTATATTTTCTCTTATATAATAGAATGTTCAGAGTTTACCATGAATGTTTTTTTTATTTGTTTATAGATTTATCAAGAAGCAAAGAAATTTGGAAAGGTTTACAATATTCAAGTATGTTGCTGTTATGGAGGTGGCAGCAAGTGGGAACAGAGCAAAGCATTAGAAAGCGGTGCAGAGATTGTAGTCGCTACTCCTGGTAGAATGATCGATCTAGTTAAAATGAAAGCAACGAATTTAACTAGAGTTACATTTCTAGTTCTGGATGAAGCTGATAGAATGTTCGACATGGGGTTTGGTGAGTAAATGCATACTATAATATACACTGATAAGAGAACGCGGAGAGAGTATCAAATTCAATATTAAACAAAAATAATTTTGAAAATATAAATTTTGAAAATAACTATTTTTGAAACATATTGAATAAATAGAGATAATTTTATTATAAAATTTATTCTGTGTAGAACATTTTTTATATCTTAAATAGTTTTTGAGATTATTGAAAGAAAGAGATTAATAAGAAACCGTTTTACTTATATTCACTTCTTAAAATTTGTTTTGCACCAAATGATATTTTCTCAATTTGTTTATTATTTCATCTATATATATATATATACAAAGATTTTTAAAAATCAGAATTTGATACATTTCCTTGTGAGAGAATATATCGATTACTATCAAATCTATTTTTTTCAAATCTTATCTTCTTTTTTTATAGAACCACAAGTACGATCTATATGTAATCATGTGAGACCTGACAGACAAACATTACTATTTAGCGCAACATTCAAAAAGAAAGTGGAGAAGCTCGCTAGAGATGTTTTAATAGATCCCATTAGGATAGTACAAGGAGATGTTGGTGAAGCTAACACTGACGTAACGCAACATGTTATCATGTTCCATAATAATCCTAGTGGTAAATGGAACTGGCTGTTACAGAACTTGGTTGAATTTCTAAGTGCTGGCAGTCTTTTGATCTTTGTCACTAAGAAGGTGCGAAAGCTAAGCACCCTATAACTATAGTACAATGTGAAAGGGATGTGTAATCTAATGTTTTTCCCCTACATCAGCTGAACGCGGAAGAACTTGCCAACAATCTCAAACTGAAAGAGTTTGAAGTATTGCTTTTGCATGGTGATATGGATCAGATTGAGAGAAATAAAGTGATTACGGCTTTTAAGAAGAAGGAAGTCAGTACCTTGGTCGCTACTGATGTAGCCGGTAATTAAACTATTAATTTTATATTTTATATAAATGAGAAATTCTCATTCTTTTGTGAAAAACTTACAAAATCTCATTTTTTTCACAAAATCTTACAATTCTCATTTTTCAGCACGAGGCTTGGACATTCCACATATCAAAACTGTCGTAAATTACGACGTAGCGCGAGATATCGACACACATACACACAGAATAGGAAGAACAGGACGAGCCGGTGAAAAAGGTACAGCATATACTCTTGTAACGGAAAAGGATAAGGAATTCGCTGGACATTTAGTGAGAAATTTGGAGGGAGCAAATCAGGAAGTGCCAAAGAGCTTGATAGATCTGGCTATGCAAAGCGCATGGTTCAGAAAATCAAGATTCAAAGGTGGAAAAGGAAAGAGTTTAAATGTTGGTGGAGCAGGACTTGGTTTCAGAGGCAGACCCAATTCGTCAAATTCGGTATATATCATAGCGATAATTTATATAATTGATTATCTTCTAGAACAACACACACACACACATATATATATATAAAATTATATTTTAGGGTGGATCGACATCGCAGGCATCCAAGGATATCAGCGAGGTAGTTAAAAAATTGGAAAGACATGGACCTGGTAGCGACAGACTCTCTGCTATGAAAGCTGCTTTTCGAAGTCAATATAATTCTCAGGTGAGACACATATAGTTATTTTTATAAAGTATATCTTATGAAATTAAATTTAGAAATAGAAGTGTTTCTAATATAATTTTGATACATTAGTTCCGAGCGTCATCAGATCACACTTGGGAACAGACGATCACTCCACCTTCCGTGATAATGCCGCCTCCACCAACCGTTCCACCACCAAAACCTGCAACCGAAGATAACCAAGCTTCCAATTCCTCGGGACCGGAACGTAAAAGAGTGCGAAAAAGTCGATGGGAATGATCAAGTTAGTGTATTATTATTTGTGCATATTATACAGCAGGTACATACGTTATATTATAATGAAACGATAATGAACTGAGAAACTTGTTTTATATTACAATAAAATTTAATTTTACCAATTCGTATGAAAGAATTATCGCTATTCCAAACTCATATCTGATATATCTAACCATCAATCCGATTGATCCGATCCCAGCTTATAACTCTATCAACGACATGTTATTCTTATTTTGCTGCAATTTTACGGAGGTCAAACAGCGTGCAGTTCCTGTATTGATCTGTAATCGCATCTTTGAAGGCGCGCGTAAGCAATTTGCTTAGAGTGAATCACTCTATAATTATCCCATAAAGAGCCATGGCCATGATCGTGTATCTGCAGCAATCCTTTTAATTTTGTATCCCTAATTATGCCTTACAAAAATGATTGTGGCTATCCTTCCGATAATTACGCTAAAAAAACGGTGTTTATTTTTTAATCTCAATTTATTAACAATTTACACATGTATAGAAAATACGATACATTTTTATTGAAAAAAAGAGATAATCCAATCGCTATATGTGTAATTTTAAAATTATCAAAGCTTTGGAACTTTTGTAAAAAAACATTAAAGAAAATTTAAGAATATTTTGTGAATATTAAAAAAACAATACGTAATTGAGACGATATATGTCAGAATCTTGAAGTAACTACACTTTATTTTATCTACTATGCTTTTGTTTTTCTGAAAATATTCACCATCTTCATTGACATCACCCTCGTGTATGCGCGTGTGCAAGCCTGAATAAGAATAAGTGTTCCCTTAATATGGTGATTAAGCTAAAGGGTAACGCTCATCGATTATGTACTCGAGTGGGATGTTAATGACAGTCGGTAGAATCGCTGACACGTGTCTCCACATCATTAAACTATGTTGATACGCTTTGATCAAAGATGTCGGCGCGTGGTACTGCAGTAGAATTTTTAATGCGCGTGAATCGCCCAAGATCCGCATTCACGGTCATCTGCCAAGGTCGCAAGAGCATTATCTTTCTTTTACCTTGTTCGATTCCGCGCTACTGCACTCTGCATCGCGTTGATTCTAGTCGAATTCGCTATTCATTCAGAAACATTAGTGAATATATTTATGATTTCAAGTTTCTTATCCAAATTATATTGCAATATTTATTTTAAATGGTCTAAAGCTTAAGATTCTTAAGGATTTATATATTGCGGCATCGCAGGGCTACTCTTTCTTCTAGTCTTTTCCATCTGTTGCATATGAATCGTTGAACTCAGCGACTTCTTCGCGGCATCTATATTTTTGCCACTAAACTTTTCCATAGCCCTAGTATAAGAGCCGGTACAGATTCGCCCCCAGACTTTCCGGTCCTCCGAGCATTGTCTGTTTCTTCCTTCGCTACATGTTCGCTGGATATCGTTCTTCTTTGTGATTTTACAAACGTCCTCCTTCTCCAGAGATGTGCTGGAGCCCGTAGCGACTTGAACGTCCTCCCATGATATATTTACATCAGATTGCACGCTGGATGGTGTTGGGCAACTGCTATCGCTGGACAAGGAGGAAGATCGAATGAAAGACGGTGGTACTATCAGCTTCATTTGCTCCTCCGATTGATTGTCGTTTGAGAGTGATTCACTTTTTGCGCGAGAATTCGTCTTGCAACCGCCAAGACTATTATCTTGACTGTCATGGATAAGATTATCGTTTAAAATAATTTTTGCAATCGTTGTCCTTTTCCTCAGATTTTCCAGATTTTCTTTGGAGGTAGTCTGGGAATTATCCACCCGTTGCAGAATATCCTTGAGATTTACATTCGCGGAATCAGTACCAAAATTCGGTTTGGTTCGTCCGATCTTAGATATTGTAGATAAAGGTCCGGGTTTTCCATTAGTCGCGACAATAGTTTTTTTCGGTATTTTACGATTGTCGTCTTTGGCTGCGACATTTATGTCCGAATATATGTAATTAGGTAATCTCTCCTTTTGACATACCGAAACAGTAATTCTCGGTTGCATTTCTAATAGTTTCGGATATTTCTCTTCATTTCTACTCACTTTCTCGAGTGTTTCCATCTTGCCAAACATAGCACCTTTCACGCATTGCTTATATTTCTCGTCTATCGTAGTATCGAGACTATTTTGAGTATCCGCATTGTCAACGAAGATACTCTGTTCGTTACTCTCTTCAGATCGCAAGAGCGACCATCGATCTAAAGATAAATTTGTGTCTTCGTTCTGAATTAATGCTTGCGAAACAATAATACCTTCCTCAGCACTCTCCATGGAATCTCTTTTATTTTTCGCGAGATCGTTTTTCGTGCTGTCATGAGTCTCGTCCTCATTGTCATCAACCTCGTTGCCAGAATCGTTATCGAGATTCTTCAAGATGCCCTCATTCTTCTCGTTGCGCTTCCTAAGTTCCTCCCAATTCTTTCGCGGCTTATAACTCGTTTTTCGCCTGATGATCTTGCTCTCGGTGATGTTGATGTCCGGGATAAAGAGACGCAATGCCTTCGTGCCGGTCGGAAATGTCATCTCGTTGATCCGCTTCTCAGACATGATTGCCCTCAGACTTGTCTTCGTGGCGACCTCTTGATGCTTGTTGAAGGCAGAGACTAATTGCGCTACCGTATATTTTGGCTCCTCGTTCTCTGATTCCGTGGAACGATCCTCCTTGTCGTCAGACGCCGCCGAGTTGTTGGAACGACTGGATACATCAGAATGTTGACGTTCGCAAGGACGTTTGTCTGCATTGGCGGGCATCACGTTGCGGCATAACGGCATCTCGTCTGAATCCTCTGTCAGAGTATCCGACTCGACGGACTTGAGAGAATCTAGATTCTCCTCGGATTCCGAGGTAAATTTCTTCGAAGTTTGCGGTTCTACAGTTTTCATTGATTGCGAATCATTATTCGACTCGATGTAATTCCGATCGTCACTGCTGAAATTTGATGTCTTCACTTCTGTCGACGAAATGATTGGCATACTTTGATCAATCTTTCGCTCAATTTTATCGGACATTAAATCAATATCCGATTTTACATCGACGATCGAATGATCGTCACTGATCGAGGGAATGAATCTAGAAGATACAATCTCAGCGCCGAGTTGCTTGAAAATCGGCAACATGTCCTCGGTTCTCGCATAATGGTAGCTCTTCCTTCGCCGTTTCAGACATTCCAGACTTCTGTAGATATCCAAGACACCCTGAGACTTCGACAGGGATCTCAAGCCGTACAGTTTCTCGCGAGACTTACTAATTACGAGGTTCATCGTAGCGACGGCTCGTTCACAGTTGATTGCTGAAGATCCATTCAATAGACATGCCTGAGACTGAACGCGATTCAGACTGCGTATCTTCGACAATATACCGCGACTCAAGCCGTGATTTAGATTAGCCTGGGATCGGCTCTGAGCTTTATTCAACAGTCCTTGAGTTTGTTCTTGGTTCAGCAGACAGCTCTGGCTTGCGCAGCTCAGGCTGGTTCTAGAGGAATTCAGGCTGGCCTGAGAATCCGTCGGGCTGGCGAATTCCTCGCTACCTATCAAACTTGAGTGACTTCCGGTTAGGCGATGGCTCAGGCACATTTCGCTTTGACTGAGCGTGCAGTCTTGTAAGCCCTGTTGACGATGCTGCTGATAATTCTGATCGCTTTGGACATCTCCTTGGCAGAGACTCACCTGGCTGGTCGTCTGACTCATCAACGCGGCCCTCCTCAGGTTCTCGCGACTGACCACGCGCTCTAAAAGAACCTCCCGCGACTTTGACAGATACCTTCGTAGATGCGGCGACGCCTGTGTCGGAGCACCACGCAACCAATCATGGCGCAGGCATTGCTTCGCGGTCATCCGTGCACTTAGAAAATAAAAAAATTAACTTAGTCATCATCAATCATAAAAATAATAATTTAATAAATTGAAACATAATAAAATAGAATTATAATTATCCATGTAACTTATAAACAGTAAATAGGTTGGTTACTAGACTATATAGACTATATTGAATACAATTACCCTGCAACGAATAAACTATTCCAATGTTTCGAAACATTTTAAACTTTCAAGATTCTTCAGAATTCATAATTTTTAATTATATCTGAAGGTACAAGTCGAATTTTTACATGACGAAATGGTTTAACCCTTGAAAGAAGAATTCAAATGTCGATTATAATAACGTCGATAATAATTCGATTGATACCTTGGGTCTAGCACCAAAAGCTTCGCGACGAAGTCCTTTGCCTGCACCGAAATATCCTCAAACAGCTCTTCAGGGAAATCCACTTCTCCTAAAGATATATTTTGGAAAGTCTCCTGATCGGTCTCTCCACCGAAGGGCGAGAAACCCGTCAACAATACGTAAGTTGTAACACCAAGCGACCTGGAAAAGGGGATATTTTGGAAGAAAATCTAATCTGCATCACAAAAAGGATAACGAAACACATTGGTCTTACCACATATCGGCTGCCAACGTGATTGGCTCATAATGCAATATCTCAGGCGCTGAAAGAGAAACGTAAACATGATTGAATGTATGGAAATGTACGCACAATAATAGTAGTGTTCATCGAGTTCACGTGCCGAGATCTCTCCTCCGCACGTCTCCTCCATACTTATTTCGTGTCCAATGACCTCGCACATGACGTCACGTGGATTTGCAAGCATTTTTATGTATGAAAATCGTGGGCTGATGAGTGTAGATGAGAAGAATCGGAACAAACCGCGTTTGGGATGATGCTGTGGCGGTGATTTTACACATCGGATTTTTGGCGTTTGTCGCCTAATTGCGAATTCAGTTAGATGCACTAGTGTGCATATTAAAATTCTACATTGCAGCACTGATCCGAATGTATATATAAAAGTGAAATATATCTCATGATAAACTGCCTAATACATTTTACTAAATATATCCAGAAATGGGATAGAAAAAAATTCATTTCGTAAGTCGGGAATGAAAAAAAAAATTTTGTTAGATTCTCTGTGCTACCTGGGGAACTTTCATACAAAACCATATGTTTTATTTTCTGTAACTAAGGAAAAAAAATTTCTATATATATTCGTTTAATTTCGTTATGTATATAGAACATATTAGTTTATATACATATTAGTTTAGGCAAATAAATAAATTATATATAAAGTTTTTATATCAACAGTATATCTATACAGTATATCTTAATCTTTATTTTGTTGATTAATATCGAATGAAAAATATATTCAAACATAACTTAGATTGGCTGAGTTTAGCAGATTAATCAGTTAGCGCTAGTTATCTCGTTGCAAAAGTGCCAATTTTCTAATTTTCTATCTTTTCCAATTAATGAAGATTTATTTTGATATTATTGTATCATTAGAATGATTTGTATTATACATATTTATATATTTTTAATATCCTGATTGTATTGGGTTGTCCGAAAAGTTCATGCCGCAAAAAAGATTTAAAAATTTAGATTTAAAAAAAAAGATTAAAAATTTAATAAATGTATACTAAAATTTAAATCTTCTGCGTTTCAATTTTCCTTCGACACGAACTTTCCGGACAACCCAATATATATTTAATACAAAAGAAAATAAATGATTAGCCAAAATGCCATCGTTTTTTTAGTGTCTACATTTATATTAAATTTCATATCTTACGTCGATTTACATACAACGATTTTAACATGCAACAATTGGATGCTAAGCGCATCCAATCAAATTCGCTATAAGATTGTCCTAATAGCAAAATGTTAACAATTTGGGGCTAAATTAGCAGCAAATTCGATTATATTTTGATTACAAAATCATAGCCATCTGTGTCCGTATTTGATTATGAATTTGACAGCAGATTGGCAGAAACTGAGCAGAGTCTGCTCGAATCAGGTTCTGTTCTCAATCTGCTCTCGATCTGCCATAAGATTATGTAAGACTGCTCGGTTTCGCTATCAATCTGTTACCATGTCTAGATAATAGGCTTCGTCATATTTCTGACAGCAATTTGCTGACAATGTCAGATAATATAAACAATTTGTTGCCTTTCTGTAATCAAAAATTGGTAGCAGGCTCTGCTCAAAATTTGTCTCCCACAAGCTTTGCTATTAGGGTAGTCACCCGATTCTGCGTGAAACCTCTGAAAAACTTTAAGATACGATTGCAATAACTTCCAAGTTATCCGTCAGATCATCAGACTGGATTGTCTCGGCTGATAATACAATTTTAAACTATCCACCATCAACTTCGCTGATTCTATTATTTCATAGACAGTATGCGATCATGCGCGGTGGCGACACGTATAAATTAAATCACACGGCGAGTATAGTGTCTACCGGTTCTTCCTGTTAAATAGACGGATTTGGAGCACCCTGTCGTAACGGTTACCACCTCCGACATCTCGCCGCTTGACATTTCGCTATACAGCGAGTGAGAAAATGAGATAAGTGGGCGGGCGAGACCGATTGAAGTTGACATCGGCAATGATTAATCGATAAATAATTTTCGGCGAATCCGAAGGAACGCGTCATTTTAAATTGCAAATCATATTTGGACTTATGATGGATCCGACGAAGAAGCATTGTTCCCGCAAGATCTCAATTTTCACGAGAGAGGGACGAAGATAAAGAGAGAAAGAGAGAAAAGAAAGGAAAAGATCTCATACAAAGGAGGAACATTAATTCATTGGCCGTCTGATTTTGTTATTTATTTCGTTCCGCGACGTAAAGGCCACGACGCGTCGATTACCTTGCCTGAAAACGGCACGATTTGAAGAGACCGACGTCAATTATATAGCAGAAGGGAAAGAGGGATTGAGAGGGCTATCGCACTGATGTGCGTGTGCGTAACGGGGCCCCCAAGCTTTATTAAAGGCGCACGTCTGCGAGCAATGAGGCTAACGTGTCAATTAATATCGATTATATTTGCGATCTCGCTACGGTGATCGTCAATTAGCGGACCCAGATAATGATCGGTAGCAATTAAGCCGCGCGGCAAAGAGCAAAGAGCGCGGACGTACCACCTGGACGAGTTCCCCTTCAAAACGTCACGGTGACTCCTTGGCACCGAATAATGCCCGATGCGTGCTGTCTCTTGACAGCCATAATGTAGCAATTTATATTATTTTTATATTTTTGATTAAGAGAGTTTGTCAAGCCGCTATCAGCACCGATCTCTCAAACGGGTAACTCGAATTGTTGTGCTCGGAAAAGAGTTATAAAGCATGTTAAACTTTCGAAATCTTAATAACATTAATATATTATAAATGTCGACATTTAGTACGTCACAATAGAATATGTTATGCAATGTTATGTTCTTTTTATTCGTTGTAATATATATATATATATATATCATAAATCGATAACCTTTATGATCTTAAAAAATTAATTTTGTTCGAAAATTGATTTTATTATCATTTGCAACTTTTCATGCAACTTTTATCAATTTTATTTAAAGCATTTTTTTCTACAAAATAAAAAATTTTGGGATAAATTAAAATGGGACAATCTATATGTACATATATATATATATATATATATATTTTTTTTTTTTCTAAAGTGAATCCGAACCGATAACTTATGTGTGCCACTTAAAAATTAACCTTCTCGATGTTAAGTAAATGAGAGTATAGTAAGTACTAAGAATTTTAGAAGATTCACTCACCGACATAATCCGGCGTACCAAGAATCTCTCGGACCTCAGTGCCCTCGAGGATCACTCTCGAAATCTCGAAGTCGCATAACTTAACATCGCAATCCGGAAAGGAGCCCATCATGACCAGATTTTGAGGCTGTAAAGAAATCAGGGAAAAAAGATTTCTATGCACACGTATAATGTATGAGAAAAATGGAAATGTTTTCTACCTTCATCACTCTGATTTTTTTAATAAAAATTTCCGAGGGAAATAAAAACACGAGAATGTGCATAAATTATGCTATACTTATTGCTAATCGATTGTCAATATTTTGTATTAAAAAAAAAAGATAAAAGAAATAATGTTATAAAAAAACAAAATTTAAATTTAAAATTTCAAAAATTTTGCTGATGAGTACCAATAAAATTCCATGAAAATCTTCAATTTTCGAAGATAAGAGAGAAATTTCTTGAAAATTCCAGATTTTCCAGATAATAAATACTCTGTCTAGATATGTGAGATTAGTATTGTATATTGATATAACTTTCTTAATTTTTTTCTATTTTCTTACTTTTCTACTTTATAAAGTTGATCTGTTTAACTTCTGATAAGCTAAACTATTAACCGCCTCATCGTGCAATTAGATCACCTTGCAAATCTTATCTCGTGAAACAGAGTATCTAGTTTTGTGGAGATCGCGTTCGTATCTCGAAGAGTTCAACTATCTATCGCCGGTTTTATTGTGGTCATAACCAAAGGGATGCGATCGGTCTTCCGCATATTCGCGCAGATAAGGGCGCATGAGCATATTAACGGCGTCAGGAAGCGATTTCTGTATCACGTTACAGAACGCCTGGTATCATTGCCGGTTCCGCCGGTGAATGGAATTTTGGTGTATGCGCGTCGTTTAAATTACGGAATCGCGATACTATGGCCGCGCTTCGACGATCGTTTCTGAGATGCGCACGAAGATACATAGTGCATTCTTCCGCATCCGGTAATCGTCCTTTACTTCGAATTCCATGTTCGTTTCGAAAGAATGACTCCGATATATCTCGCGACAGAGAGAGTTCAAAGGAGAGTTCAATGAGCGCAGTGCGGGCCCAGCTGGTCGCCTTTGATGCACACGAAGAGAATTATCTTAAAATCATCCTGAAAATATGGTAGTTGTGGTACAATATTTTAAAGATTTTTACCATGCTTTAAAATTAATCAATCTTATTAATCAATCTATATTTTATTGTAGTTTTTATTAATAATAAATGAGATAAATTTACATAAAATTTTGTTTGAAATGTCCCAGAACCACCGTATTTTCGGAAACTAAACTCTAAGACAAAATTCTCTCCGTGTAGAGATCTTTTAATAAGAGTTTGGAAATACTTTTTATTGGTCCGTTATATTTTAACAATTCCTGAAAAAAAGAAAGAGCGAAAGATAGAAATAGATAGAATAATAAAGAGAAAGAAATAGAGAAAGAGAGAAATAGATATAATACAACAGAATAACAAAGAGAAGGAATAGTAAATATATCTTCCTATGTTCTTTTTCCTCGCAGATTTGTATTAAAATTACTACCCTGCATGCGCAAAATTGCGGCTCGTGTCCAGACTCTTATAGGAGGGTCTCTAGATGTGCTGTTTTTACGACAATCTGATAAATAGTAGCATCTGTTGTCAATATAAATCTCGATACCGGTTACAATCGGGTTGTTGTATTGCGACGAAGCGGCCAAATCGGTCATAAACAAGGGAAATAATTATTTGCGAAAGTCATCGGGCTGGCATGATATTATCCCAAAAGATAATTTATAAAGATAATTTATAAAAACGTATCAGGCATGAAGGGTAAGGAGCATACGAACTACTGCACTAACGATTTGGAGCGGATCGTACCGTTCAAAGACATGCCGACAATCCAATTATCATAAATCGTCAGTAGTAACCGGCATGTAATGAAGGTTGTTGACTACCGAAGGCTGCATTATTATAATTGCTGACATAATCTAGATCGCAACAACATCTCGATTTGACATATTTTATATTCTATATATTGATTAATATCGCGGCTTTCACCAATCGCTAGATTGGTTGAATTTGCATTTGAACACTAAGAGAAAAATGATATTTGTAATTATATATGATTGCATATTAAAAATAATTGTAAAATAATTACAGTTAGAAATTTTATTTTTATAATTTTACTATTATAATATTATAATAATTATATTTTATAAAATACATATAAAAAAATACTAGTTGTAAAAATACTGGTTGTAAAAAAGTTCTAAATCATCCTTTGATTTTTACATACACGAAGAAAAATATTTGATTGAATTAACTGGAATTTTGATGGTAAATGAGCGATCGGGAATTTTGGAAGGGGTTGAATCTACTAGAGTTTTGATACAATAAAATTCTAAAATTAGAAATCTAGTTTTAACTAATATTCTGGATCGTTCATCTTCCACCAGAATTTCAGTTAATTGAACCAAACAGTTTTCTCCGTGTACAAATTTATTCAGAAATATTGACATTTATTCCTTAAAATAAAGGTCATCATGTTCAATAATTAATTATTCGCCACTATATGACCAAATCCGGCAGCTAGCAGACTAATGGCGAATGATTTATTGAACACTTTTTATTTTGAGAAATTAATTGTTTGCCATTGTTTCTGAATAAATTTGTATGTGAAAATTGTTTCTGTAAAAATCGAAGGATAATATTCACAACTTTTTTTATAACTTTATAGTTATACACAGTTAATATCGAAGATTATCATGAATTATAGTTATATTATTTTTTTCGACGTAAAAAATTATAAATATAATTTTTTTTTTAGTAACGTTATAATAACTATGAAAATAGAGTTCCTATAATCATTTTATCCTATAATCATTTTATACAATTAAAGACACATATAAATTAAACACTTTTTTCAGTGAACAATCTGAGCAACGTATATGTACATCGCATGTATTCGCAAGTGGAGCAACAACTTGATTGAGCAAGATACCATAACGTGGCAACTATAGTCGCCCGTAGGTGTCGATGTATAAAGATGGTTCGTTTTCTTTTTTCATGGTAAATAGGAGCTTATCGAACGTTCAGCTCGTCTGAAGACAAAGCGCGACGGAGGACGACCCTTTTTCGAGCGTCGTCGGCGTTCGGCTCGGTCAGCATCATCGTCGCTTTAGCGGGAGGAGCCTTGGGCATTTTCACGTAGGCGCGCCTGAATATTCAAAGTTTCTCTTGGCCACGCGTGCGACTAATAAATAATGACAAAAGACATAAAAATAAATCCTGCCGGCCCTCGGAGATACGTAATTCCCTCGACGGGGCCATTACGTGGCGGGAATATTACGCGGCTGTGCTCTCTCTGCACGTCGGACTTTACAGACGCAATAATATCGCACAAAAGTTTGCAAATGCGTGCAACCGAATGACAAGCAGGCTACACTAATGAGAAGGCTATAAAGAATAATGTGACTCGCAATCACGCTCGCTAATCAAAACGGCAAACACCGCCCATCTTCGTCTGCTGTTCTCGATGCTTCTCGTGGCTTTTTAGAGATTATTTTCCGCCAGATCTCGTTTTTCCGTGAAACGATTGTCGATTGAGCAGATAGTGCGAAGTAATTCTCATTCAGGTCGGCTGCTACTTGAGAACTCGAAGAGATCAAATGACGCGATCAAAAGCTCAAACATAGCGCGTTATACGCGAATCCAATTTACAATGAAAATAGAAAACACGATTTATACAATGTTCTTCATGCCCCAGAAATAATAATCAAATATTTAGACTATGATATTGAACCTATAGAAGAGATTTTATTCTTGATTCCGTATTGGAATTGAATAAATATCTAATTTTGGAAAAATTAAAACAAATACTTAATTTTGTAAAAATGTAGATTAGGCCACTGTTTCAGTAAGCTCTTCAATTTAGAATAAAAATGTCCAATGATATTAACATAAAAAAAATAAACATGTATTTTATATATACGAGTGAAACTGTACATTAACTGTTACATTTTGATTTTTTAATTAATCACATCTATATAAATTTCGCAAGTTGCAAATGACGAATTGAATTCTGATCTCAGCGATCACCTTGGGTGTTTTGTTAATCAATTTTTTTTAACGTTATGATATTGGTAAATATCCGATGATCAACTCTCCGCACTCTTCAGAAAGATATGATCGATAATCCCACACGTATTGATCGACGAAATCTTTTCGCGTTGATCAAACAGAAGCGTGGGCTCAAGCGATATGTCAAAGTCGTCTGATCGGTCAATCGAAACCATTTGTCCTCCGTGAAATAATTCAATATATTGCACCTGACTGAATCAAACCGGTGAAAAGATCTATGCTAATATATCTCAGATATAAAATCGTATGCCAAGTGTTACAGACAAATTAATTACTTTTTGATGTATCTAAATCTAGAGACCCTAACAGTCTGGCTACAAGATGACAAACTTTTGATTAACCCGTCGTTTTTGTTAACTTCAGAGAAACGTTCCAAGACTCAACTCTGTCAGTTCCGAGTATCTTTTATCCTTATTCATCAACCTTGTTCATCATCCTTGTTCATTCGGTAAACAATAAAGATAAAATGATACTCGAGTTGACAGAGTCGAGTTTTGGAATACTGCTATAAGTTAGGATGAATAAGATATTATAAATTGGAATAAGAAATCATATATGAAAAAAGACCGTACTCTCTAAATCTGAATCAGTGGATAGTCACTAATTATCCAGTAGTATACTTAGCACTGATAATCAGTGAAGTTCAATTAAAAGAAGGAAGAATGTTTGAGCATTATATAACTAAAATACTAATTTGTACATTAATTTCAATCTTCCAATATTCATTGAATTTAAGCATTAAAACAAGATTAGTTAGATCACATAATAAAGATTAGCTAGTAAAGATCTCATATTTAATTCACTGATTACCAGTGGCATACATGGCACTGATATCAGTGATTATCCACTGATTCAGATTTAGAGAGTATATATTAATAAATTACAAGTTATTTAATAACAGGCGATTGAAAGCATATATATCGTAGTACTTTGTGCGTTTTGAATTTACTATTTACTACAATCTTTTCTTTCTTATTTTACATTCGATTCTAATATAAAATACATTCGCTTCGGCTCTTTTTCGAGCCATCATCAGTGAATTACGATTAATTTCTAACGTCGCAGTAGATTTCAGTTCAAGTTTGCAGCTAGATGTACATCTTCAGTTCGATGTTTGAAGATTGCAACAGTACATAATATTCTTTCTCACTCTTGTTTTGACAAAAGTATTCGTGACCAGACTCTATTATAAGAATCTTTATCTAAGTCTTGAGTTTATCCGAAAACTTTGCTGCGGCCGCTTTGCGTCGCACGATTTCCCTCGCGCGCGAAATCTCGAGTTATCGAGTTGCTCCGGTTATGGCAGGCCAAACGCGGTATCTCACGGAGGAGGTAAGAAACCAGGTGGTGAATCACCGAGAGTGCGTGCACAATTGGCGAAGGAGCAGGGCGTGGCCGTCGTTCACTGCAATGTAAGAAGCGGCACCGCGCGCTCCGTTTTCTTCTCCTCTTTTTTTTCTTCTCCACGAACTCTTCGCGATCTTTCGCAGCGATCTCTCGCTTGGTGCAATATCTCTGCAGTACGCTCCCGTACAGACATCGTAGTGGGCGATATCAAACTCAAGTGGCATCCCGACGATGGTGGCGATGATCCGACACGAGATCAATGGTCTGTTCTTTCAAACTGAACTTCATCTTGTCTCTTTTTCTCTCCACGTTGGAGAAAAAGAGGAAAGATGAGTGTTGGAGAGAAAAAAAAATTTACAGTACAAAAACTAAAAAGAACAGATCTCAAGATATGAATCCAATCATCTGTACTAATAATCTTTAATTCTTTATTTGGAATTATCGGAATTATTTCGTTCTTCTTAAAAAACACAATAGAAATCTAAAAAATAATTAAATAATTTTGATCGAAATCCATTCCGAATAATTCCATTATACGTGCTCTGATCCTCGTCGTTTTCTCTTCACATGGATTCTCCGCGAAGCGTGGATTTTATGTGAACGTTTCGATGCAGCGAGAGTCCTCATAGCTCCTCTGGCGAAAATAAAAATTGGAGCTTAAAAGTTAAATGTAAGATGAGAATAACAGAAACGTAGATAAATGAAGCAGGAGGCAAAAATTGAGACAACACTCTTTAGAAGCAGATTCTATTCCAAAGATTTTAGAGAGTACATTCGATTCCTATTTTTATTTTCGCCAGAGTTTCTGTTTTTCCCCGCACGGTTCGCAAGAAGAAATCGCGAGAGGAAATCGCGCACGTAGAGCACGATTCGTTCAGAGTTCATGCGAGAATACTCAACAGCGCAGCTCCTTTTCTCTCTTTTTCTCTCACGTGTTATACCTATATGCCGCACCGCCAAATACGGCAGCGGCGTGTTTATGGAGCGCGGGAATAATGTTCACGTCGTATATAACGACGCGTACGAACACTCCGTCGAAGTGCTTACGAAATAAATCAGGTGGTACCCATTCGTCGGGAACTTGAGCAATGAGCAGCTCATAGTAGGTCAAAGTTAATTTATTGCATCACCCCTTCGCGCGATAAACATCAATCGACCCATAACTGATTCGTGCGATTAATTTCGCTCTTTGAATTAATCGCGTCGGTCGACCAAGGGTCGACCGGGACTCTTTGTTTCGCACGAGAGTAATCGAACTCTCGGCTTGGTGTAATGTAAATCGACCTTACTTGCGCGCGAAGATTACAAATAAAAAATTCACAAGCGGACGTTGTCGAACGACGCCGAGTATCTCACTACTTTACTCGAGGATGTCGCTCGAGCTGCTAAAGACTCGATGATCTCGTTTTCTGTCTCTCCTTCTCTTTCTCTTTCTCTCTCCTTCACGAGCTACTCGTGCGAGGATAACGAGAAGGTATCTTCCCATCCGTAACGAGCGATTCCGACGACCTCGTCGAATCAAAATGCACTTTACGGTATGAAGCTTCTGCATCTCACAGCATGTTGTTGTCGACAGCTTATTTTTTTTTCGCGAATATCCATATGGTTTTATAACCTGGCACACGTTCACCTCGCAATGCTAATCCGGCTCGGTGTTGTTCATCTTGTGTTCTTTGATTAGTGAGTTAATGATAAAATAAAATGTATGTAAAGCCAGAGACACACAATGCTATAAAAAGTTTTGGCATTTTAGCAACCAGTTTGAGTATTCTATATAATTACTTTGATGGTTCGACAAAATTATTGTCAGATCTGTATCTAACTTTTTAATTACCTCAGCAAAACCGTTCTTTCTGTGTAAATACTTTATATAAAGAAGTCTCTAATATGTACTAATCCAATGCGAATGACCGAATTTATCGTAAGAAGAATCTCAAATTAATTCATGCTACAACATCAATGAAAACGTTATGCTGAAATGACGATATGTCTTTATATGGATACATAGAAATACGGGCTTCTTTTCGCTGAGCAGCGAATGAACAGCGAATGAAATCAACACCGGTTGACTTGGAGCAAAACATAGCTCGCAGAGGTGTCTCAAGTTTCGAGAGTTTCTTCGACTCCGTTTTCCATCCTCGTTTATCGCTGCGAACATGACGTGAACCACAGCATCCTTTTTTTTTATTTTCTAGAATATATATGTAAAAGCAAGTTCGATTTCCGTGGATGTCGAAACAATCCGCTGCGCTTGCAGTAAATTGAAAGCGAGATAAAACTATCCCCGTATATTCGATTTCGTTTGTACTCGGGTAGTGATTTTTATTCTTTCTTCTCGTTGAATCGCATCGCGATCGAGGAGGCTCTATGATCGACATCGACCGTACTCGTATGTGTGCTTTTCTCCGTGTACAGCAATAAATAGCAATTCCAATTGTTTCCAAGAGCTTATCGTTTTCCACGATAACGACCGATCGTAATTAAAACTCTCCTCCATCATCACGTTAAAGTGATTCTTTAGTAAATCGAGTTACCATAGAAATGTCTAATTTTTTGTATATAATGAAGTTGAAATACTGAAATGTGTGCAAAATTCTATGGTAGGTTAACGATGAAATAAAAGAGAAAAAATGTTGATAATAACTTTTGTTATGTATAACCTTTCACGTATAACTTAAATGACAGATAAAGCTCGCAGATACTTCTTTGATTAACTGCATGCAAATCTTATCATAGACTTTTCTCAAAAATGAGATTATAATAGTTTAAAAAATTATGATTTTAATAATCATAAAAAAATAATATAATAGTCAACGGCCATTCTGGAAAGACATTTACATGTGTGTTTGCATAAACTTGCATATAAATTTAACCTCAAAAAATACGTAATTTCATCTTATTTTTTTTTATGAAGATGCAGTTTTTGATTTACTATCATATGATCCATACAGGGATAGTAACTAATTATACTAAGTTATATAAAACTAAGTTATATAAATTAAAACATTAAAAGTTAAAAAGCTAATAACTTTTAACTTAATTTAGTTAATTTTAAATGTATTAAATTTTAATTTAACTAAGCTACTTTTAAACGTTAACTTTTTAACTTTTTTTTTAAGTTAAAAAATTTTTTTATCTCTTTTAAATATCTTAGAAAAATAAGTTATAATAAGACTAAGGACGTAATCTGTTTATATTTTAAGATCATCTTAGTAATTTCTTAAGATGCTAATACAGCCCTTTGATTGGCGATTATGCCGTAAGCCTTAGTTCGGATCTACAATAGATGTTTTAAGCCTTAAACCATAAGAAATTGACCAATCAAATATTCTTCTCGCATTCGATTGTAATTGGTCAATTTCTTATGACGTAAGACTTATTAAAAAGTAATCACTGATCTTCTCTATGTATTGGCTGTTTTTTTAAAGTTATATAACTTATGTAGTTATATCGTTATGTGTTATATCACATATGAATAAAAAAATTAAAAATTTAATTTACTTAATAATCTATATTATAGTTATTTAATCTCATTTTAAGAAAAATTAGGACATTATGATCAAAAAATAATTTTTTTCAAAATTAACTTTTTTTTTAACTTAAGTTAATTCAATATTGACTTAACTTACGCTAAGTTAATTTTTTATTCCTTCAACTTTTAACTTAACTTTATTAATTTTGTAAAGTCATTAACTTTAACTTTATTCAGTTAAAAAAAACATTAAAAACTTACCCAACTCTGAATCCTATTTCATGAATACTATTTCATTAAGATATTCACGTTTTAATATTTTATCCAAATTATTTGTAGTAGATTGCAGATATTTGTAATTTTAAATGGATCCTGATGAGGCACTTTAAATTTTCGACATTTTACTAAAGAACCATCTTAAGTATATTATTTCTACAGAACGTCCATTATTTAAAATCGGACATAATAAGAATAGAATACATATTTTCCTAAAGTAGTCACTATCAGTTTAAACAGAGTGACGTAGCTTGAATTATGTCGCTTTATCTTTCTCTTTCAACACAACAGCCATTTAATTATTAAAATTAGTGATATCATATCAAGTGGAACAAATTCGACAATTCGAGAAGTCACACATGGATTAAGTTATTTATGAAATTTCCCAGCATTTTCCTCGTGCTCCCTCGTCGTGTACAAGCACTGAGAAAAAACAGGAAATTTCTGGCGGTACAATCGATTCCGGGATCCGGATACACGAGAGAAACGTGACAAGTTCGCGTCGACCTTTTATGGGTCGAACTTACCTTGATGTCCAAATGGGCGATATTTCTCTCGTGGAGGTAGGCGAGTCCTTCCACTAGTTGCCGCACAAAGTGTACGACGTCACCTTCAAGGGGCACCAAATCGCCGTCGATGAGCGTCTGCAGATCGCCTCCGGGCGCGCTAAAAAAGAAATCGTTGTTCCTTAGGATAATATCAGAGATGGATGATGCTGAAATTACTAAGCAAACTATGAGTGATCGTTATTATTCTTGCTTTTCATAGCGCTGTTCTTCTAACAGTAATAATAATTAATATTGCTAAAATTTTTGTATGTAAAATGAAATATTAATCTAGTAGAAAAAAAGGGAATAAAAACGTAGTACTTACTATTCCATGACTAAGATAATTTCCTTCGGCGTCTCATAAACATCGTGCAGCCTAACGACACATGGCGATTGCGAGCAAAGAGACAATAGAGCGATCTCGTGTCTCAGTTCGGCGCTACAATCGGCGTTGAATCGGTTCCTGGACGAATACTTGGCTGCGTAAAGTGTGCCGGTCGATCGTGACCTGCAGCGGTAGACTCTCGCCCACTGACCGCTGTTAAGTATAACAAATTCTTCTTAATATTCTTAATATTTATACGAGAAGAAAAAAAAGAGAAAAAAAATGTAGACCCTCTCTTGCAAGATGTAACCCTGTAATATTCCATATATTTTAATCTCAAATCAACAGTTAAAAAATCACCGAAGATAAATTGTATAAGATATGGAACGACGCGCGCACGTGCGAGGATAAAATGAAGCGTAAAATGATGGAGAGTGACGGTACAGTTTATATTTGCAATTGTCTGTTGCTCGTTCGATCGGATGTTCCGATGCAGCTTCAACATTAACATCGATTGGCTTTGCGTTTTCACAATGAATTTATTTTATCCTTGAAAAACAAGTCGATGCCCGAACGCTGCCACCTTCTCCTCTCTGGCATCTTTTCTCTCCGTGACGTTTCTTCTCTCTTTCTTCCACTCGCATTCTTCTCTCCGCGACTTCGGACTCTCCAAAAATGCTCCGTTTCCAGATGACTTTCAGTTATCATCGATTTGCTGTATAGAATATTTTCTATGAAATATTATTAATTTTATTTTCTATTCGATACCCATCGCGGGAACCTTTTGGTGTTTCATTTCTGACTTTCCTTTCATGAGAATTTTGTTTGCTATTTTGACGACATCCTTTCGTTTTTTTGACAACGTTCTATTCATAATGCTCTGTTATGGACGATGGACGCTCTATTATGGAATGATCCATTTATTATTTACAATCGCGGGCGCGTTCTTCATGGTGTTAAGAATCTTGTATCCGCCATCGAGGATTCCGGTCGTCTCTTCAACAAGGTCGACACAGCGGCGCCTGGCAAGGCTATGCCTGTAATGCGTATCTCACGTTTTCACCCGTGTTCAAGTAAGCAAGCGCCTTCATCCACGAGAGAGTGTGTTACATAAACGACGGTGAGTCCATAAGATAAAATCATAGACGGTTATACCATTAACTTTCTACATTGAAATCATAAATATCCTGATGTTCTATTTTTTTTCTCTGTTTGAAAAAGTGGGCGAACGAGAAGTCTTTGTGAAATTTATTTATGATTTTTATATTTTTTGTTTGTAATCGATTAATTAAAATCTTTAAATTAAAGGAGGAAGGGTCATTTCATCGAGTTTAATTGTAAGATCGAGAGCCGGAAGTTACGGTTGGGGTCGCACCCAGTAAATTGCCACGTAAAACATGCCTTGCGTGCAAATTGATGGCGACTCATCGCCGCGGCAATATTCGCGTCCTTTCGCGGTCGCGAAGATAAGGATAAGGAGCATCTGATAGCGCGCCACGCAATTAACTTTAATCGATTCCAATTTTAAGACCGCGCGCCGGTGTACTCTGAATTTTTCCACCCCTCCCGGATTCCGGAGAGATATCCGACGTAAAAGCGCAAGACGAAGAAACAAAGAAAACGACGCCAGACGAAGAGGGCGATATACGCCGTAATTTTTCCTGCCCTTTACCTCGGGACTCAAGGCTCGTTTCCAAAAGTAATTACCGCGGGCACAGAGTGGGTATCAAAGAACGCGCGCGCTCACACATATATGTACACAAAGAGTTGGATCGACGAGACACACGTCTAGCCGCCGGGATAATATCCGCTGTATACGGCGCAACGATTAAAGCGTTTGTTATTATTAAAGATTGGTACGGCAGTAATAATAGAAAATTGGATTTTAGCGATTGGTCGCGTAATGACGATGATGAGGGAAGTGTTAAAAAAATCAAGCGGAAGACTCGCGGCTAAATAATTTAGGAAAATTTATTGCCTGACGAAAGGCAGCTTCGATTTTCGCTTCGGTTAATTGTAAACATAGATAAAAAGTGTCTTAGCCGCCGAGAATTGTTTCAATTTGAGTTACTGATATTTTAGATTAAACCTATTCTTACAATCAATTTGAGTGTCCTGCTCTAAAACTTTTAGAGTGAATTGTCATTCTAAACAGATACTCGAAATTTCATTTTTTAGAGTGATTTCATTCCAAAGAATTTAGAGATAATATAATACAACTATTTTTATGGTATGAAACAAAATTATTTTCAAATCTGTATTTAGCTGAATTTTTAGATGTTTCAGGAAAACCATTTTTTTCGTGTTATATTACAATAAGAATGGCCTATTTCCCCGGATGTAAAATTTACATATCAATAGCAATATTATCATTTTATCATTCTAAGGTTAATCAATAGAAGTGTCAATTTTTATTATTTATACATAAAAAAATATAGAGGAAAAGGGGGAAAGAAATTCATACAGGCGATAAGATGCATAATCGTAACAAATCCACACACAAAATATCTTCGCAAACATCGCGATTATGTCTGTAACTCGGTCCTGGGGCTATTTATATACGTATTATGCGAGACGCCTTTGTGCTCACTGCAGCAACAAGTAAATCAGCTTCATTAGCGATGCAAACGCGCTGCGAGGAAATCGCGATGGCTGATATCGGGCGCACGCTTGAAGTTATCAGTGCGCACCGATGCTAACTGAGAAATTAAAACGATGCATTAACATATCTATGAATATGAAAAGCCTTAAAGTCCATAGGAGTGAATTCTCGCGCCTCTCGCTCGCGCGTTCTCTTGTCACACCTCGAAAGGGAGGCCACTGTATCGGTTTCGGTTAATAACCATACGATCGATACCGTCCCGATTAATCAATACCCTGCCGAGAAACCGGTACTGTCTCTTTATACATATGACGTTGTATCCCATATTTATTGATTTATTTATTTATTTATTCACGTCGTTGAGACATACTGACGTGCAAACGCGACGAACTGAATGAACTGCTTTGAATCCAAATCTGCTTTGACACACTTAAAGTCTCCAGATAATGATAACAATCGGCACTTTACATTTCGAAGCTTAATCCTCTGACGCTAAAATCCGTAACACAGTTATTGACGGTGGATCTGTCAAATTTATTTATTTAATTTATACTATTTAAAAGACACTAATTATTTTCAAAGAACTAAAATAACATAATTTACATAACAAAAGAATGAATATTATATATATTTTAATTAAAATACTCTAAATTTGTAAGTGTAACATAGAAAAATTTAATTGTTTAACATTTTTAACAAAGAGATTACTATATATATTTTAATAAAAATACTCTAAATTTGTAAATGTAACATAAAAAAATTTAATTGTTTGATTTTAATTGTTTGACATTTTTAACAAAGAGATTTATATAAATAAGAGAAGACCAAATTCGCTTAAAATGGATAGTTGGCGTCTAATGATATTTTTATAAATTTTATAAATTTTCCAGTTCAAGCAAATTGCGTACCGATTTATTTATCGATCTTGAAACACAATCTTGAAAACTGAAGTATGTAATACAGATTAAATTTATAAGCAACATAACATGATTGCTCTAATGAGCATCTTTAAAACAATTATTAAGAATTTTTGCGAAAATAATATATATATATATATAGAGTAGGTTCATCATTAGCTTTGGAGAGTTAAAACAAATTCGACATTATTATTCAGAAAATATTCGTTGCACACGCAGGAGTCATTAAATCAATCAATTTTACAAAAACGAAAGCCCGATGACAAGATAACGACATGCGAGTAAGTCACGAACGGCGTCCCACCCGTAAATGCCTGCATGCGTGCAACAGGCGCATTTCGTGCGATTCTAAATTAAATTATTAGCGCGAGAGAAATTGCAGGTTGGACAATTGGTGCCCTATTACAGATGTCCCGTCACTACTGATCGTCGGTGATCATTACGAGCCTAATTCGCGCGGCGATTAGCGGCGATGCAATAAATATGATTAATGCACGACGCGCGTCACGTATCGTTGCGTATATTGCTACCGTGCGTAAAGCTTTGACAAATTACGCGTCGCATCCGAGAGCGATTAATCATTGTGCGTGGCTCGTTGCATGCGATGCGAGCCGCGACGAAGAGCATTGGGAGTAAATAACGCGCGACTCGTGAAACTGCCAGCAGATTTTTGTAAGAAGTTCATTTAGAAATTCAGCGCATTCCGAACTTATTATTAATCTTTCGGAGCTTAACGATGCACACAAAAAAGTACATTAAATGTTAATTACTTGTCTAAGGTATTTAAAAAATGTGTCCAAATTTAAGTTTCATCAGCATTAAATTTATTGTATATTCAAAATATTGTATATTCTGAATATATTCTAATAAGTTTACTTCAATCAAATTTATTTTCAAAATTCAAGAGTTTGAATAAAAATTAAATTAAAACAAATTCGGTTTAAGTATTTCGATTTATTATCGAAGAAGAAGTTTTATAATAAAACCCGTTTTTCGATAAAATTTTATAAAATTCTTCAAAAAAATATTCTTATTAACATAAATAATAGTGAGCTTTTCTAAAGTTTGTAATAAGTACATTTTAAAACTATTATCGAAAAAATATTCTTTATTAAAGATAACTTTTACTAAAAAGAAAAAAGAAATAGTAAATTG
>Ga0157364_1000231_pt1 | contig 31985 bp, 12 predicted proteins | sample AttsexASBM2_FD_111476 | JGI IMG/M metagenome (GOLD analysis project Ga0157364, IMG submission 111476) | Fungus gardens microbial communities from leaf cutter ant in Ribeirão Preto, State of São Paulo, Brazil - Atta sexdens ASBM2 | ecosystem: Host-associated > Fungi > Mycelium > Unclassified ...
GAAAAATGCTGCTGAAGCCACTGCAATGATTTGTGCTGCATATGGAGAGAACGCTGTAAGTCATGCTACATGTAAAAGATGGTATCAAAAATTTCGCCAAGGAGATTTCAGTCTTAAAGATGAATCGCGTGCTGGACTCCCTGAAAAGATTGAAACGGACGAATTGCAAGCATTGCTGGATATAAACTCTACGCAAACTGAAAAGGAGCTTGCAGAACAGCTTGGCATTACGCAGCAAGCCATTTCCGTACGATTACATACGAATAAAGATTAAATTTTACAAAAAAAAGCTCAAAACTTTTTTGTACACCTAATATATATAAACATTTTTTTTAATAATTTTTTTTAAATCCAGGTTCGACGGTATAGGCATTTAATTTCTAGTATTAATTTTTAAGAATTAGAAGTTAATTATAATTAATAAAGAGAGAGAGAGAGAGAGAGAGAGAGAGAGAGAATTCAATCAAAAATAATTATTAATAAAATTATATTAACATTAACATAATTATATTAAATTTAATATTTGTTTCAGCAATAAAGATTATCGTTAATATATTATTTTATTTTTAAGAATTAAGCATTATTTAATCAAGTATATTTAAGAATTAAGCATTACTTAATCAAGTTTATACATAATTCAATTTTGATCAAAAAATGATTACATTAACAAAATTATATAAATTAACATCGAATATTGCAGTAATAGAAATCTCGACGGGTGACTACGGTTTTGATTTGATCGAACAGATGATCACATGCGTTAACACGAAACTACCGCTACTTCCAATTTTACGATCAAAAAGCGAGTTTGAATTTGATAAAAAGAACCCGAAAATCTTATGGATCGATCAATTCGGCACGCTAGCGAAGAGAATGATGATGCAGATTTGTCGAAACAGAGTAAGCTCAACTCATTTTGCATTCTTAGATAGTCAAATCTGTCGAAATCAAATTTTACAAAGCGTCTGCTACAAATTTTGTCGATAGAAATGTTAACAAAAATTAAAAAGTATCTACTAACAGATTTCCAAAACTGAGCAGAATCTGTTATTTCATAACCATTTAAATGATATCTTAAAAGATTATATTAATTAAAGTCAATTTAATTAAAATAACAGATCGGCAATCTACTGTGAGATTATGTCGAATATTAGCAGAACAAGTTTAATATGAATATATTTGTCAATTTCTTACAATATTTTATTCAAATCTGTTAGTAAATTACTTAAGCCAAGAGAAAGTGAAAATATTATTTTTACGTCATAAAAATCAAAATGATAATTTTTTTTTTATTACAAAATTTGTATATTGATGTTAAAAATCAAAACAAAATCATTTTTAACAGTTTTGACAACTAGTATATCGGTTACAACTAAATGATTTGTATCGCCTCAAGTATAAGAAATTATATTTGAATACAAAGAAAATATGTAGACATTCTTAAGACAATTAACAAAATTTTAGATATTTGATCTCTTCCAAAACGGATTGCACACAAAGATAAGATTCTTCTGAATGTTTACAGAATTACATGTACCTGAAGATATCGCTACACATCTTTCTGGGGATAGTGATTGGCGGATTGTTTTTTAATATGGGCAACGACGGTACCAAGGCTCTCTTCAATTTCGGCTTTTGCTTCGCGTGCCTGATATTTTTTCTGTACATACCCATGTTACCGGTGCTATTGCAATGTAAAGAAAAATTCTTTTCTACACATAGAAAATTAGATGCACAAGAAAATAAAAAGTTTGCTGATTAATTAAAATCTTATCTATCAATATATTTATTTACGGAAACGCATTCGTCATACAGTCACATAAAGACTATGACACACAAAAGAATGTAAGGCAATAAGATTTTAAACAATAAACGAAAGAATTAATCAAAGCAGAGAAGTAATATAAGCAGTTTGTTTATTACGTTTTACTTACGTTTTTACTATTTAAATTTTTTTGGATGCTATAGTCTTAATATTTATATTATCATAAATATTATATAAAGACTGACATACAAAAAATTTAAATAATAATACTTATTAACCGCTATAATTATAAAAATTAAATGTCTTCCTAAAAATGCTATTGTTTGTAAAGACACAGAAATAATTAAAATGCATTATTTTAAAAAATCAACTTGAAATCATATCTTATCGTTATTTATTATTTTCTCATTGCAGTTCCTTTAGAAATCCAGATAATGAAACGGGAACACTTTAACAGATGGTACGACCTTAGTGCGTATTATTGGGCCTTAACAGTAGTCAATATACCTATACAGGTTGGTTTTCTGTAAAATTGCTTTTACATTTCATATAGTAAAATTCGTTTCTTTGACGGCACTATAATCCGAATCAAGTCTTAGTCTCCTCGAGAAAAATCATTCTTATATAGATTCTGATTTCCTTGCTTTTATAATTGCAATTTTTATGGAAAGAATTTAAACTTTTCATTATTATAAATTAAAATATGAATCCTTCAGCTTAATCCCACCTGTGTGTTCATCTATTCAAACATTTTAAAAATCATTCTTATTTCTTTCCCAGTTAGGTTTCGCAGTTTTATATCTCTTAATGGTCTACTTCATTACGGGACAACCTCTGGAGTTGCACAGAAGTTCCATGTTCTTTAGTACTTGCTTCATATGTGCCTTCATCGCGGAAAGTATAGGATACAACATCGCTAGTGTGTTTAACGCTGTGGTACGTTCGAGATTGCATCGCGAAAAGAAAAGCTCTTAAAAATCAATGAATAATCTGTTCGTTTTATCTTTTCAGAATAGTATATTCGCCGGACCTGCGTTAACTTGTCCGTTAATGTTAATCGCGGTGCAAGATTTCGGTGATCCGAGGCCTCTACCTCTCTATCGTACGATTCCTATGTACATGAGTTACATTCGGTATGGACTGGAAGCTCTCACAACAGCCATGTACGGTCACGGTAGACAGAGACTATATTGTCCGCCAGAGGAAATTTACTGTCATTTTAGCTCGCCTAAGGAAATCTTGCGAATTATAGGTAGAATTCTAATTTTTTCTAAAACTCGAAAGTTGCTTAATCACTCTAATAATTATTACTGCATATCGCGCACACGATTTTTTGCAGGGAATAAAAGAGTTACTATTTCGTTATTTTTTATAATAACAAAATGATGTTGCAATTTTTTATGATTATAATTAATGATAACTAACTAAACTGAGATTGCGCTAAGGGAAAGTCATTTTAAAAAATAACTTGCATCATTATGTGCTTATTTACTGAAAAAGATCATTTGTAACAAGTAACGTTACAAGTAATGATTAAAAAGTAACAAATTACAATTAATTGTTTCAGTAATGATTTCCAATTCGTTAATGACTGAATTGAATGACTTTCCAACCTTGATGTTATCGTTACATTTTTTTACACTCTTAGAAAAAATTCGTCATTACTAAATCATTATCATAACGATAAGAAATGTAACGGCGTTATAAGTAATTCCATTCCCTGGTTTTCTGAAAGCTTTGTATCTCGATAATAATCGTCTAAAAAAAAATGTTTAGCATATAAATGTCTAAAATGTTTAGCAAATTCGTCTGCATTTCAGGGCAAGAAACACCTCCAAATTTCTGGTTGGATCTAACTGCTCTCTTCGTCATTTTATTTATTTCTAGAGGAATCTTATATTATTTACTGAAGCAAAGGGTGCAACCAAATAGAACTTTCCAGATGTTTCTTTTAATTGGAAGACTCATCAAACGTAATTTCATATGATCGTTAATTATGTGTTTTATTTTCGTTTGTATCGTGATGTGTCGACATTATACGCTCGATACTCTTTAAGCAAATAAAATGTATTCTAGAAATATGTATCTAATATGTATTTTGAAATTGTATGACGAAAGCACTAAATTGCCGATACAACGATATGTCAAAAAATATCACTTTTGACATTGAATTATAAAAAAGAAAAAATAGAATAATTTGTAATAATGAAATAGATAAATCATTGTATAATAAAAAATTAATTGAATCCTTTTATTTCTGTTTCTAAGTCATCAAAATTAAAATATTGTATTTTGCTTCGAAGAATAACTAAAGATATTTCTATAAAAAAAAAATTTATGTTACTATGACTGTGTTCCAAAATTTACTGTCAATATTAAAAATCTATAGTGCACATAATGTAAACTATAGATTTTTAGTACTGGCAGTAAATTTTGGAACATAGTCTATATTAAAGCTCCTGAGTAGTCGCGGCGGTCATGTTCAGAATCATGATGTCATAAACGAGAAATGGTGTTGATTTTTCTTGCGTGCCATTTATAAATAAAAAGAAATTGGATAAAATGAATAATGAGATCGCTTAAAAAAAGTTATGAAAATTGAAGACTCTCCTTATCTCCCTTCACAGTCAATAAATAATTATAAAAGGCACGTAAAGTGAACGCTTTTTCAGTAGAAAACACAGGACAGCTGTCGCAGTGAAAAATATGTTTTTATGTAATAATATAAAATTCCAAGATAACTTGAGTCTTTTTTCATTTTTACGACTTTGATAAGTACGAGAAAAGTCATAGTTTCACAAATAAATACTTAATAATGAAATGACACGTAAGAAAAAAATTTCGAACACATTTTTCATGCTTATAAGTTCAACCAGTCGTGGCGAGGCACTGCAGTCTAAAGCTTTTAATTCAGATATCTAGATATTCGGATTTCCAAAATCGATTCCGATTCAAGAACACAAATCCGTATTCGGATAATCCAGATATTCGAATTATTCGGATCCGCGGAATTTGGATCTGGATTTAAATTCAGATTCGGATTTAAATTTGGCTCCGGATTTAAATCTATGTCCAGAAAAAAAGAAAACATTGATGTATTTAATGAATTTTAACATAAGTTTCTTTTTAAATAAAAATTGAATTTTGATTCACATAATTGAAAAAAAAATATAAATATAGATTTAAATATAAATATAGATTTAAATATAGAATTAAAAATATAAATATAGATTCATACAGAATTATTCAAGTACTAAAATTCAACTAGACCGTTTAAAGCATTTGTTTCTATAGATTTGTTTCTATAATATGTACAATATTTCTCATATACGTCCTATGAAATTTAATAGTGTAATTTATAAATATAAATGTTTTTTTTTGTTTTTTAAAAACAGATTCTCAATCTTAATAGTAATAACAAAGATGTACTAAATTAATAAGAGAAATATTTGTATTTCACTTTTACACTTAGATTAAATAAGTATATAATATAATGACTTTAATAATGCAATTCGCACTAATGCACCCAACTGAACTCGCTATAAGTTTACTACAAATCCAGAATCTGAGAACCGGATCTGATTTCGACTTTTACTAATCGGATCAAGATTCGGATATCTTAGAAAATTCAAATCTTCGGATAACCCGAATTTGAAGCATCACATTTATTCATAATTCGGATAAACGGATATCCGAATAACTTTAAATCCGAATCAGTCTTGAAGCTCTAACATATACACAAGCATGAGTCCACGTACATGTGCTCACTTTCGGCGTATCGAGAGCGATAAATTTATATGAGTTTGATAATTTTTACGTATCAAAAACTACGAGCTGAAAAAGACGGAAAATTTTTTTCTCACTTTGTGGGTTTGTAATGTACTCAAAACAAATTTGAGAAAATTTTCGATTACCTATCGTGAAAGCTTGCTACTTTCCCTACAAAATCGTTTTTTTAAATATTTCTATGCTTTTTGGTTACTGACTTATTGCGGATTAAACAAAAGGATTATTTTGACTTTAATTGCTCATAACTCCGTTAAAAATTGTCATATCGCAATTTAAAAGAGATTCTTAAAGCTGAAACTTTATTGTATCAAGATACATTTATTGAATGATATTGGTTAGTAAGAAAGTAATCGCGGTTTTTACTGATAGATTTAAAAAAAACGCAATTACAATCCAATCCAATGTAATGAAAGGAGATGGCAATGTCACCTAATGCCCTTGGTTATGTCTTTATATTACACGCCTATTCGATTACAAGATTTATTAGAATTTTTTCTAAGTATCTTGACACAACTATTTATACAGCTATTTAATAAATGCTATTTATCTTTGGACACGCGTCATAGATAATATCAGGCGATAAATGTAGATAGAGATAGACAATGTTAAATGATGAATGCGCAGCTATTGTGTACATTAATTCCAACAAATTTTCATTCACTCACATTATTCAATATAAAAAAATAAAATTTTTAATAAAATATAATTATATCCTTATACTCTCTTTAAATTGGGCCGTAATTATTTTTCAAACAGAAAATAATTATAAATGTATAAAAATAATTAGAAATAATTATTATTCCGATTATTTAACGCGATAGATTATAAGAGATACATTACATGGAAATCATCTAAAATTTATTGTACAAGCTTAAAAAATGTTTTATAAATAGTAATTATATTTAATTAACGCTCGTAATAAGAAATATACTATTTATGATTACATATGTGGCAGAAAATACAGGTTTCATGATGTAGCTGTTCAAACCGTCAATATCAAGATCAAGTAGAAAATGCCATCTGCTGCGGACAATGTAAAGAACGATAAAGATAGTGGTGGGAAAAAAGTAGTGGGAGAATTAAGTGCCATTAATTCCGTTACTTCCCAGGTCAGTCTCCATTCTCTCTCTTTTCGCACAGAACGGTTTCTTCCTTCAACAGAATGTGCAAGTACAACATAATATCATGTATTGTCTTGTTTTATCTACTGTGCGTCACACATGGGTGAGTACAATCAATGTACATCGTGATGAAGGCAACAAAATGAATTGTTTGAAATATTGTATCAATAACTATCAATATTATATCACTAACTATCAATATTAACTAACTTGTTTGGTCAACACACCGATAAATGAAGAATTAAATATTTAATAATAGGCATAATCTCGATTAATAATTATATCGATTAATAATCAATGATTTTTAATAATGATTAATCAATTTTTGTTTAAGTTTTGAAAGTCGATAGATAAGATTATTTGTCTGCACCTCGATGTTATAATTGAAGCGTAATTGATTTACAATCGCGAGTATTACATTACAATCGTTTTTTTTTAGAAGTAATCAATTATATCTATCAAATGAAGATAAATTGTTGTAGCGTTAGCACACCTGCAGTGCACGTGGCACGTGGATGTTAACAAGTTATTAACGCATGTTTTAATGTTAACAAAATTCTGGTGATTTTACCGATATTTTATCGACATAACACATACGTATATAACTTCCAATTATTTCAATTGATTACATCACGCAAAAGCGAACTATTCTTTGGTTCAATCAAAGAGATCGTGAATGTTCCAATCGGCTCATTTTATAGCATTTTTCGCTGGCAGAACTAGTTCACATTCAGTGTACATTAAAGCTATTGTACTGTTACTTAATTTGAATGTAAAAGTAAGATATCTTAATTAATAAAATACCCAATGTATATTTGATCAAATAGCACAATAAAATGTATTGAAGATTTCGCGGTTTAATTCGTTTCTATATTTTTATTAAATGTACATCTTTATATCGATTTGTATATAACGGCTTTAAAGTACACTGAATGCGTACCAGCTGTGCCAGTGAAAAACGTTATTAGTATATTTTTCTGATAGAAGATCTGAATCAATACATTATGATTTTCAATTTCAAAATATAATTTTAATCACTTAAACGGCATTCTATAAATGATGTAGATTGTAATTTAAAATTGTAACTTTTATTTCATTTAACTTTAATAGGAAATGGATCGAGTGGAAAACAAATGTAAAATCCAATGAATTTGATGTCCTGATATTTACTCAGCGATGGCCATTGACAGTTTGTTTCGAATGGGAAAATAAGTCGCTAAACAGCACGCACAGATGCGTGTTACCAAAACGTAACAAGTGGACCATTCATGGAATTTGGCCTACAAAATATAATGAAATAGGTCCGCAGTTTTGTAACAGGTCGTTATCATTTGATTCAAAAACTCTAGCACCCATAGAAGGAACATTAAAAGAAAACTGGATTGATATACAGAAAGGATCTAAACCTTATTCGTTCTGGAAACACGAATGGGATAAACACGGCACTTGTGCAATCTCAGTACGAGATTTAAACAATGAATTGAAATATTTTCAAACAGGTTTAAAATTACTCGACAGGTACAATATGATAGACGTACTTGCAAAAACAAATATCTTGCCAGGTAACAAATATACGGTACAAAATTATTTAACGGGAATTCAAAAGATATTAAATAAAAGGGGACAAGTAATGTGTGTGGTTGACCAGGTAAGTTCAAAAATTGTTCCAATATGGATAAACGTCGTTTTGAATAGTTTCTTTTCGGATATGAAAACTATCAATATAAAAAAAAAACATAATAGTAAATAAGTTTTTACTACAAACGTACTTTACTTTTTTCCAGAAAACGAAAAATTCATATGTGAACGAGATAAGAATTTGTTTTAACAAGGCATTACAACTGGTAGACTGTGATGGCATATATCATTTTCCTACCAACTGTAATAGATCCCAACAAATAATATATCCTAATATCGTACCACGTCATCATATATATAACGTAAAACTGATATAATGGTAAAATTAAAAGCATAATATTTATATGCAAGCTAGATGAAATTATATAAATATTATATTACATATACGACATACAGATCAATTTCAAAATAATTTATCATGACAAGAAACTAACAACAAATATTTGCGAGTTAAACAATGTAATTTTTAGTATTCTTAATCCGTATTTAAAAAATATTAAAAGTATCAATATTTAAGTAATATTAGGAATATATTTTAAAATGTCGTCTATAAAATAATTAAAATAATTACTAAATTAAATAATACTTGTATTATGCACGATTCAAAAAATACGAAAAGAGCTTCGGTTGAAAATTTAAATATTAACAAGTTTTAAACTGTTCATCATTTAATTTTTAATCGTAATGTTATTTTTTTAAATGCAATAAATATTCACTGTTAAGAAAGAAACAGACTATACAAAAATCAGTTGCAAAAAAGAAATTCGTATATCACATACGAGTTTATCATTTATAATAAAGAATATCATTATATTAGAGTGAATGTCTTATAATTAATTTGTATGATAATATACATTAGCATTTTTGCTTACAAATTAGGGCATTACTGGCTACATCATTCCGCCTTCTTCTGAACGATCACAACTGCTGAGGGTACTAGGCCTGCAAGTAAAAGAAGTGCCACATCTTCAGGAAAAATTTTTATATACTAAATATGTTAAATATAATCATAACAATGAATTATCAAATTACAGCTGATAAAATTGCATAATTAATTAATAGAATGCACTCCTTGCATCAATAAGCAATAATAGAAATTATTATAAGTTATATGGAAATGTAGATATATAACAATAAATTAAACAATATATAACAATAAATAAATCAATACAGCATACCTAATACATCCAATGGCGTATCATAATCCTCGTCCGTAAACACTTTTTTGGGAAACGTGGTCATCAGTTGGAAAGGTCCATTATCATCTGTCCTATTCATTTCAATAAACAGTCTCACTGCAGACAATTGTTCCTTGCTTCCAAAGCTTTGGGTCAAGGTTTGTCCATTGGTCAGCCTAAGCTAAAATGTAATTGTTTGAAGAATACATGGTCTACATATTTTTTACTTATTTCATATGCATTTTATATTATATACCTGAAGCCTGGTTTCGGTGTAATCCTTCCTATGATGCGTAGACGTAGATGAAGGTATTGCGGATAATGAGACTGAAGTTGTATTAACCATTTGATTGTTTTCTGCAGCTGCTTTAGCTCGTCTTGCTGCTTTATCGGCTTCGATTTGTGCTCGAACTCTTTGCCTTGCTTCTTTTTCTTCTGCCTTCTCTCGTTTTCTTTGCTCCAGAAGCTTCTGCATCTCTAATTCTTCCAACCTATTACACATATATAAATAAAATATAGATTTGCTCTTTCTATTTCAATTTCGTTACTTTATTCCTTACTTTTTCCTGGCCTCGGACATTTCCTTTCCCGATCGTATCCTATTCTTTTCTCTTTCAAATGCATTTTTCTTTTCTTGCTCCTCTCTCTCCTTTCTCTTTTGCCTCAACTTTTCCTCCAACATCTTCAATTGTTCCCGCTTCTCTTCTTCAGTCAACGGCTTCTTCTCCTCTGTGCTTTCAGAAAATCTATCGTGTCCAGACTTTGTGGCATGAAATTCAACTTCTAAGTTAGATTTGAAGAGTTTTCCACATCTACAAAGACATTTTGAAAAGAATAGGTATACTTATTGGAAGTTGAGATAGGACTATCCTTCTAGATCCAATTAACGCGAAGAAAATTTTTAACAACTGCAAAGTAAACATTTCTTTTATACGTGATACTGATATTCCATACAAAAGCGTAACGCAACAATCTCGATGCTTAAAGGAGCATTTATTTCAACATTTGATCGTGCTCCAATATACTGTCAATACTAATAATCTACAGTTCAGGTATATTATATTTTCTAAATTTTTTGGTATAGAATTTCACTAGAAGAATAAAAATTAAGTTAATTTAAAAAAAGAACAGCTCAATTTTTAATCTTTAAGAGTAAGATTTGTTTTAAAAGTTTTAGAAAATAGGTTTTCAATAATTTTGGCAATGTCTATCTGCACAAAGCCTTACAGCGTTTTTCTACTGAGAAAATTAGTGCAACTGAATGCAAATCGATATATCCGATTTAATTACATATTCTCTATTATCATGATAATCTCATAACTTTGAAAGGATTAAATCATTTATTAACACTGAAAATATTAATTATTTTGTACTCATACATCAATATTGCATTAGTTTTCTCAGTGGAAAACTCTATTAGAGTCTTATCCTTGCAATTCATCAACATACACGTCGCACTTCATAGACTTCGCCGATTCAGTCGTGGAAACTGGTTGACTGCTAGCACCTGCGACGTTGTCCTGCGAGTCGGTAGACAGCGTCGGAGCACTCTCGCCTACGGCTGGTCCTGGTTCAGCCTCATCCGAATGGGCCAATAGCCTACAATAACAAATCGATAGCATCACAACACGACGAAAATTATAATAGCAATGTCTTCATACCATTCCATAGCCGGCTCCACGCCTTTGTTACCGGTTATCTCCAAGGCCTTCTCGCTGTAACAAAACCGTCAAATCGTCAACATAGGTTATGCTTCGACGATGCGACGTTTATCTACGAACTTACGCCTTGGACATGCTGAAACCCATGTCCACGAGGATGTCTATCACGCCTGACGACATTTCGCGCTGCTCGCTGCCGCGTTCGGCGAATGTACCACCTTGAAAAAGTCGTTCTGGCCGAACACAATCGTCCAAAAGTTAAATGTCACGTCGAATCGACGCGGTACTTGCACTCCCAACTACTCAAAGTGATTCCAAATTCCAACGCAGGCCCGAATCGCTTGCGAGATGGCGACAGGTTCACGAGCGTCAATTTTAAATTAGAGAACTGTTTAATAATATTCCACAAAAAATACAAAATAATATTTACATCTTCCGTTAATAACGGCAGATAATAAAATTGCAATGAGAGATTCAGTCTTTTCATTTACGGCTGTTATTATAAATGTACAAAAGATATCTGACAACAGAATGTGTAATGTTAAAAGTTCTAGGTCTTTCTATAACGAAGTTTTATTTTCATATATTTAAATGAGGATTACACGCATCTGCGAATTGAATTTCACATAGGGACGCAATGCTATTTATTTTTGCATCAATATCGTTTACATTTAACAAAAACATTCAAGCATTAATACAATCTTTCAATCAAATCTTCATTAATAGGATATACAGGTAGAATCAGAATAAAATTAATGAGGCTAAAGCCTAAAATTAGAATAAAAGAATAAAAGAGAAATGTATTTGCGTGTAGGAAATATGTATAACAGTAGCATTTAATTAAATAAGATAAAATTGAATCATAAATAAAACATAATTCATTAATAATTACGTAATCTTCAAATTAAAACAGAAATTTCGGATTACTGTTCTAATCGAAACATAATTATCAAATATACCTTAAGATGACAATTATTAATTAAATAAAATACTTTCAATGTATCCGTTGATAATAGATAGGATTTAGCAGAGAACATAAGAATCGAACCGGTAATACCTAACTCCATATAAACGCAATAAAAATTCGCTTGCAAGTGACGTAAATTAAAATAAAAGATAGAGAAAAAAGAACAGATCTTAATTCGTGAAAATTGATGGAATAATAAAGAAATCAATATGATAATGTAATGGCTAAGCATTCAGCAGAGAAAATAGCTTTGCAACTATAAAATTCTTTAATAAGATTGATTTATATTTAGTTTCAGTGAGAAACTAAAAGCAAAACCAAATCATATCAAAGCATTTAATAGCAAAGCTGCTTTCTTTGCTGAACGCAATCGATGTTTGTTATCAATCTCCATAATTTTTTATCGTCAACCATGTAAAACCAGCCCTGTTGCACAGATTTGTAAGGACATTCGTTCCTTTTCCTCCGGTTTTGCGAAATAAAGGCATGTCTCTAGAATTACGGTTAAAGTTATAAACGTGTAATAATCTAATATTCCTGCGACGCTTTGTCGCCCTTTCCAGAGCCACCGGTACCGGTCTTCTTCGGCAGCAGAACCGCTTGGATATTAGGCAGGACTCCACCTTGAGCAATGGTCACTCCAGACAATAATTTGTTCAATTCTTCGTCATTGCGAATGGCCAGTTGCAAGTGGCGTGGAATTATCCTGTAAAAGATGAGTATTTATACACAATTTGAACGAAATATACGGAAAAAAATCTACGGCAAGCATTACAGAAGATTGTCACAAATTCCTCATCTTAAAATTCTATAATTTTTTCAGACAAAATTTTGGATTTTCCTTGATTTTTAATATTTTGAATTTTTTTGTATCTTCGCTGATTTAGAAACATTAAATATTTTGTTGAAAAAGCAATTTAACATAATGTAAATTATGGGTGATATATATACCAATATTGAACTTTTTTACCAGATAAGAATTTTAATTTTCCAGAAAATTCTGCGAAATTTCCAAGCTTTTACTGACTTTCTTGACCATTTTCATTTCTCTAACATTTCTCAGATTCTTGATTTCTAGTTTTGTGGTAACTCTGTATTAAAATAATGTAGAATTTTTCTATGTTTTTATGAGAACAAGAAAAAAAATCATTACATTTAGTCTACAATCAAAATAATAGCATATAAATTTTATAATCTCCTTCTTATAATATAAACAAAATAAAAGTTTTTTTTACTCTTTGCTTCCTGCTTACATTTAGCCTCTTCCTTTCTTTTACGATCACTTTATCAACAATCGTGTTTCTTGCCTAGAGTTGCCATATCAAAATTTTCAAGACTAGAATAACTTACAGGCTAAAAACTCTGAATATTTCACTTGAAATTCTGGACATATAAGAATATGTAGATTAGTAAAATTGATCAGAATTAAACGAATAATTATTTCACATTTAATTATTCATTAGTGATACTAATTTAATGTAAAAAAATTGACCAATCATATTATTCTCCTCACATTCAACTGTGATTAATCAGTTTCTTATAGCTTAAGGATTACCTATTAAATCATGATTATAATATAAAATAACGAGGAAGACAAGTCAAAGTAAAAAATTTCCAAAGTTCCTAAAATCTCTATAATTATCTTAAAAAAAAGAGTAGTATCCAGGGAAAAGAGAAAGAACGAATGGCGACTATTCTTGCTATGTGTTTCTCGTCTCTCTTCCCAAGTTTGTTAATTTTTTATTTCAGGCAACAGAAAACAAAGAGGATAAAAGACAAACAAAGTTAAAAAGTAATTAAAAACAATTAACAGAAAACAAAAGAACATATTATAGATTAGGCTTTTATCTTATATATTCAAATAAGCTAAGCAATCCATGTTGGCTAAGGTTAAAACACGAAACATGCCAACATCCAACAGTTAGTTTGTAAAAATTCAAAAAACGAATCTAGAATAGTAAACAAAATTTCTCTGAGATAAACGAACGAGATAAAACCTCACGTTTAAACAGTATTAATATATTTCTATGCAACAATAATGCCAAGAATGATAGAGAATTAATTTCCTTAAAATCAAGTTGGTTAACGGCGAAGATCTATATTCCCTCCGTACTACGCCTAGAGTCGAGGGTGTGAAGGAAACCGAGCGCGATGCAGACACGAGATAGAAACAGGAAGTCGCAACGAGAGAGACGGAACGAGAAAGCGCGCGCGCGCGTGAGAGAGAAAGAGAATTGAGGAAGGGCTTGCCTAGTCTTTTTGTTGTCCCTGGCAGCATTTCCAGCCAATTCGAGCACTTCGGCCGCCAGATACTCCATCACGGCGGCGAGATAAACGGGAGCACCGGCACCAACGCGTTCCGCGTAGTTGCCTTTCCTGAGAAGACGATGAATTCTTCCCACAGGGAACTGCAGCCCGGCCCTGCTGCTACGGGTCTTCGCCTTTCCCTTGGTCTTACCTGGAAAAAAGACACGCGCGAGGAGTGTCGTCGTCGTCGTCGTCGTCGTCGCCCGGCCCCGCGATTTCCCTTTTCCCAGCTTCTTTTTTTCTCCTCTCTTTTCATTTCATTCTTACTCACCACCTTTGCCGCGTCCAGACATGTCTTGCCGTTAAATCAAGTACGTTTGCTTATTCCTTGCACGAGGGAGGAACGGGGAGGAAGTGCGACTGCGAGATAGATAGGAAGATGCGCTCGGAATCGTGCTGACACGCCAACACCGAACGCTGAAAGCCGAATGAAGTCCAATGAAGCCGCGGCCCGCGCAACCATGATGATAGTGCGCATGCACGTCAGATATTTTGGCGCCGATCGCTCGTTTGCGCGGGAACCCGGGAACAGCCGACGATCGCGAGACATTTCCCGCGCTCGAAAGTCCCTGCGATAAATTCCTCTTTTTCGAATCACTAGACAGGATTCAGCGCGAATTTAAACAATGTTCACGTTAACATTTCGAGTCCTTTTGTGCTCGACGAGGTGTACAATTTTACTGCAAATGATTTACTCTATAAATTGAACAAATCCAAGTTTGGTCAAAGTTTTTTTAACAGAAATTTTTATTTAAATTTTATTAAAAAATTTTTTTTTCTGTCATTATTTTTTTCTTTGGTTACATGAAAACTTTTTATTTATTATTTAGGTTTTTATTATCTTTATTATCCGTTTCTATCAATATAGATTAATTTTTTAATCTCTATTCAATTTGTAATAAATTTGATTAAACTCATAGTGTGCATTGGTGCATACTGAAACTGTTATATGTGCATTTAATCTGAGTGTAAACGTGAACTGTAAATATTTCACTTAACAACACAATAAAATGTATGGAGAACTTCGTGATTTAATCTGTGTTTCTATATTTACATTAAACACACATTTTTACATTAATAAGTTTGTTCGCGTTGTTTAAAATTCTCAAAAATTTTTGCATTTAAAATAAATATATTCGAACGTTGAAAAGAAAGGAAGCTAAGATACTAAGTACAAAAAGTGCAAGCAATGTGAAAAGATCTAATTTGAATACGACACAGCTTAATATGCACCAATGTGCACAGAATGCATCCAATCGAATGCATTAAATCGAATTCGCTATTACTCTTCGATTGATTATAATCGACAAACTACATATTTACAATCGATATACTGTATATATTTACAATCAAATTAAAAAAATATACATCTATAATTATATAAAAATATATATCTATAATTATTTACAATTGCGTTCAACATCGAGTTCTTTATATATAACCCAGTAACAAAAAGTGTTTAAAATCGGATCATAAGACGTTTTTTGCGGCTAAAAGACGACTAAAAGATATAAAGTCTTATGTCACAATTTGTGTTGTTTAGGAAGCTAAAATAAGACTAATACAAGACTAACAATTATCTTTTTCTAAGTCTTCGAGTCTAGAAAAAGATGAAGAGTAAGTTGAATTAAGATTAAAGTTAATCTACGTTAGAAACGGACAAAGAGATAAAATTTTAAAGCACAGACAATGTTTAATTCTCTAATGATCTTAGGATAAAGGAAATCAAATATGCAACATCTTCAGAGGTATATAAATGTCAATCAATTATTGCGAAACCTTTTTTATCCTCGATTGCTTATAATCGACGGATCGCACATTTACAATTGAGTCGATACATCGAATTAAAAAAATATACATATGTCTATAATTGTTTACAATTGTCTACAGCGCGTAACGTCGAGTCCCTTAAGGCTAAACTAAGACTTATGCAAGACTAGTGATCATTTTGTTGTTAAAAATCTACAATAGTTCCAGTAAATTCAAATTTACCTATCTGATTGTTTCATCAGAGTGCCACAAATTCTTCGTCCTAAAATTTCATAACTTTTCTCCTTGAGTTCCGAACAAAATTTCATCTTCCCTGACTTTTTAATATTTTGTACTTTCATTCTGATTTGAAAACTGTTAAATTAATTTATTAAGGAAGCAATTTAACATAACAATGTAAATTGTAATACTATTAATATTATTGACACTGCTTGCATTTAATTATTAAGTTGGTAGTATTCTAAAACAGCATAAGTGTGATATACATACGCACATCAAACTTCTTTAAAACTAAGAATTTTTAACAAAATTTCTTGACTTTTTTCTGATTTTTCTGCACGTTTTTCAATTTCCCTGATATTTTCCTGATTTCGAGTTTTGTGACAACTCTGTTTACCCTATTTTTTTTACAAAAATCTCGTTTGGGATAGCTATTTTCGATAGAATCTTTAGTTGTCCTCACGAAGTTAGAAACGATAATGACACTAGTAATACAAATCCACTGTCGTTGAATTAATAATATTCGAATTGTGCGACACAGAAATACTATTTTTAGAACATAACTTTTACATAACTGTTATCTAAAGGCTTCCATTAAAATTGACCGTACTGATCAGCATACTGGCTTCGTTTTTCATCTTTATGAAGAAGTCAGTATGGTGATTGCATAATTAACTTAATAGTTTTATCTTATTCAGACAATTTCCTGTTCTAAATTGCTACCATAATTATTCTCTTGCAAATCTCGGGACTTGTAAAACTTATTTGCATTGTCGTTATGCTTACGCTAGTGACTTAACAACAACTGTTAACATATTTTGTTTTCTTTTATCGAAAATTAGAATTTCCAATCCCATGGCACACAAAAAACACCATCGCTCATAACAGAATAATAATGAGTAACCCAGAGCATGACGCCCTCAAGCGATGGTGCCAGATCTTTTTTGTGTAGAAGCAGCTGTTTGCAGCATTGTATCATAAGATCCGGTGTAATGCTGTCGTCCTTGTTAAGAGCAGCTAAACCTAACTCTTTGATAGTCTTATGATGAAGTTCCCGTTCCACATGCTTTATGCTGTAAATGCGCACAAGTAGTAGATAATAATATTTATATTAATCTCAGTTCAATTAAAAATCTGAGATGTCTTACTTGTTATAATGACATAGTCTTTTCGTAGCCTCCTCTAAGTTTTCCGTAATAAAATTCACCAAAAGAAAACTTGGACAAGACGATGGTACAATGAATTGTCCAGTCGGTGATAACATCAAAGGACCTGCTTCGCTACAAGATCATAAATCGTATTGAGCCACTTGCACAAAATTTAAAATCATCCATAAGTAACGATATTTAAATAGCAATACTAACGCTTCGATGACAATTTCGTAGGCTGATAGACTGGCCGGCCACGAACTCGGATATTTTCTTTTGTCACGATAATCTGAGAGCGTGGTTGTGAGTTGTCGCAGCTGTTGCTCATACTGGCCGACCATTACCTTAGGCATGAATTTCCTGCACATATAGAGCACCCTGAGCCTTACCATAACTCAAATAATATGATGTATTACGCACCGTCGACCAACTTTAATATCGAGGAGTACTTGGGAGACTGCCTTCTCAAACGCTGGCAATTTCAACAATACAGCATCATGCTTTTTTACATTCTTTATTAACTATAAACAACAAAAGAGTTTAATATTTATATAGAATACTTATATGGATATAGATCAGGTAATCAGCTTATTTTCAACTTACGTCGAGCCAATTGTGCCTGACTTCCCCAGAATTTAGCATAACATTGCCTTCTAAACTGATACCAGTATCATTTGCAAACACGAGAGTGCGATTCCTCAATACTTCCATCGATTCCGGGTGATGCTTGGCTAATGCTTGAAAGGCTAATAAACAGCCGCGATAATGAGCGATATTCCAACCACAGTCCCATATGATATCCTTTAGACCCAACACACTGCATAGTACTTTCTCCAATTTCTCCACCTCGTCTCTCACTGGTCTGCATGCCTCCAGTTTAACATGTACTTCATTGATGTGCTTATCTAGATACGCTCTAATCAGAAACACGCAAGGACGAATATAATGGCGATATATAGTATTTAATGCATATCTCAATATTATATTTACTTCAATGTATCTGGCTCTGCATTAATCTTGCGTTTCATAATAATCGACGCATAAATAGGATCCTCTTCCAATTCCGAAAAGTCTATTCTTTCTCCAGAATATGCTCGTTGCCAAAATCTGGATTTGTGCTTTGTGATAGAAGGTTTCTGTTCCTCTATTTTATCAACAAACGTCGTGGGTAGATCGCATGTTTTTAAAATGGAAAGTATCGCTTGCCTCAGATCCTTTTCTTTCAACTGTATTTTAACAAGCGTGAATTTACCAGCCTTCACATCTTTCTCATCCTTCGATCGCAAATAAAAAGGCAAAATGGTTGGCCGTATAGGTTGTTTTTGTTGTAAGGTTTCTAAGATTGAACTTAATTGCTTCAGAGAATTTTCATTCACTGTCTGTAAATAGCAAATTATAATATAGATAATAATAACAGACATAACTTAGATGATACTTAATAGACGATTTGCACTAATTAAAGATGATTATATTATATAGATAGCATCTTGCTCATGAAAGAATGTATATAAAACATATAACTGAAGAATGTTTAAAAATATAATTAATACTAATGTGTTTCTTGAATGAAGACAAAGATAAGAAAATGATAATGATAATATGTTTTTATGCAAGGCATATGTATTATAAAATCTTTAGTCAAATATCCTTTCATGAATGATATTAATGAGAAAATGTAATACAAATAATGTATTTATATCTGATATTACTTGAATATGATAACGGAATATAATTGATAATAAATTGAAAAATAACAAATAATATTATATTGATTTTCATATCCAGATTGATTTAGAATATTCAGACATTTTCTCCACACGATCTTTCAACGTTTGTGAATTTTTGATGCTTTGAAAAAATTTTCATTCGGCCTCTTAAAATCTTCTGATTTTTTATTATAATTTCTATTGCGTTTTACGTTTTTTTCCAAAGTATTATTAATTTTTCATATATTTGAAAATGACTCAATCTAGCCAAAACATGCGAATTTTTATAATGTGAATTATTATAATGAGATTTTAATTTGAATATTTATAAAGTGTAAAATATTTGTTTTTTTTTCTTTAATATATGTAACTATAATATTTAATTTTAATTTTAATTTTATAATTATTTGATTCTTATTGCCTTGTCGAAATATTAACTTTGTTTTTAATTATAAGAGTCTTTTACTTTATTATATTGACTTCTACGTCCAGATTCTAATTTTGTTAGGAATGGATTTTGATCAAATCTCTTTTTATCTCTGTTGATAAACAATTTCTATCAATAATTAGTTTAATCAATTATCTTGGAAAAATTATCAATTATTTTGGTTTATCATATTATCGTAAACAGTGTATCTATTAAAATCTGTGATTGATAGTTAAAAGTATTTGATAGTTAAAAGATTGCAAATTGAGAAGAAAACATTTATGAATATATCATACATTCACATATTTTTTCAGTTAAATACTGATAAAATTTTGCTAAACATTCCAAAAATATTTCGTGTAAAGAAAATAAAAAACTAATCAAAAAAAGAATTATAATAACTCTAGTTTTAAGAATTGCCGCAATTTTTTTTCTAGACAACTCTCCAAATTCCAACTTACATTCATTTAATATTTAACGTAAATGAGTCCCAATGACTCTAGAAATAACTAAAAATAATAATTTTCTGAAAAAAATAACAACACATATTTATTTAATAAGATTCACAAATTTTATTAATAATTAATTAATATTCATGCAAATACACAATTAATAGGAAATAACGGTCAAAGCCGGATTTTTGACTTAATAATGCTTAAATAATTCGATGTAAATTTATATGTGTGTATATTATTTATATGTATATTATATATTTCAAATTCTGCCAAACTATGTGCTGATTTTTTGGTCTTAAAACGCTATATCAGAGAACTAGTACTTTTACAAATTAAACTGTCTACATTTTAGAAAGATCTTAGTAATGCTGAAGGTCTCGGTGATCTAAAGGCATAGAACGCTCGCATGAAATTGCAAGATCCGAGTCTGATCCGAGATAATATTTTTCGCAATAAATTGTTTACAGATTTTAATCAGCATTATTAAGATTTTTCTAAGACGCCTTTAAAAAAGCGTCAAATTATTAAATTGCAATTTAATTTATGATAATATTACAGTAGTTCTATCAGCATAAGCGTTCAAGACTCGAAAAATCAATTCGGCGCGCAGTTTTGCAAAATTACGTAGTATGACTGCATAGTATTCAATGATTACTTTCAGCACAACACAACAGAATACGACCGTTGTATGATTATCTGCTGAGATAGGACTATTCTTCTAGATCTAAAAATATAATTTAATCAGTGCGAAGAAACTTTCAACAGTTGTGAAATAAACGTTCTATTGAATGCAGCCAATAGTTGAATAAGTGTTTGCAGTTGATGTATTCTTCCAGATCTAAAAATGTAATTGATCTAGAAAAATACACCAATAATAGCAAGTGTTCACTCAATTCGAGTAAGATGAATGAAATAAATTTTCATCGAATAATTAAAGATCTAGTTTCGGTCGTTATGGCTCTATTTTCTATTGATTGTTTATTAATAATTTAATTTGTTTTTCAAACAGTCATACAACAGATTTTAAAAATATACATTGACAAACAACTTGAAAAATTCTCAAAAAAAAAAAATAAATAAAACTAATAACAAAAAACTTTAATAGGTTCCAACCTGTATGTTTCTTTAGCATCACAAAAAATGTGTTCCTTTACGGGTTAATAAAAAATAATGTACAACGCTTTTTTTAATCTCGCGGTTAATGATCTGTTAAATTAAATTGTCACGCTTAAAAATGTAAATGTTTATAAACGAGTCTTAAGTCACAATCAACACATGTATTAATCAAACACATACATGCAGCGTCGCTTTATCGATTAATTGTTCAATTTTTAATATCGTTGATGCAAAACGAAATATGATTTCGATTTCATTGATTTAGAAAAATTAAAGTTGTTAAAATAGTCTGTATTTTATAAATATCAAATACACATTCAATAAATGCACAATAATTATAATTTTATTTTTAATTTTATTATTAATTTATCAAATATACATATTACAGATATATTTATTTAAATACTCTTCAATTATAATAAACGGTATGTTATTAATTTTGTTCTCAACTTAATTTGTTTTCCTGTAAGCAAATGTATGTATTATGTGTGTCGTATTATCGCGACAATACGCGATAATACGCAAATCAAAAAACAGGCTTCTCGAAAGAAAAAAGAAACTTGCCGATCGTTCCTTTCTTCCGCGATTGTTTTACGTCCTTTCTTGGACGAATGGATCTGAAATGCTGAATGCTGTACGTTTTCTGTGGCTACAGCATGATCATTTTAATGCGACCCTGTTCGTGACAAACAATAATCTCACTGATAAATGACGCAAATATCTAACTAAAGGTCTATCCACATTACTTGTAGTTTTTCAACATTTTCGTTTTCTCTCTCCTCAACGCCCGAATATACAGGGCGTATATATTTATTGGGGAGGATTTTTATTATTTCAATTTGATTGTTGTAAGTCTAAAAAATAATAAATAAAGCGCAGCCATATACATACTTAAAATATAAATTTATTTAAATACATATAGACATATTTAAATAATTATCTTTAACCGTAAGTGGCACTTCTGTGTACTTAAATTCATTTCTATCGATTAGATTAACTTCAATCTCTTTTAGTTCTAATTTTTTCGAGATTTCTACAATAAGCCACTTTAATGAGTCAATTCTAAGCAGAATCGTAACATGTTCTCTGCAAAACTTGTAAGAACTTATTACTAATATTCTAAGTTTATGCGTATATATCGTAAGACGTACGATTATTCACAAATATCTACGATTTCTTATTAATTTTCATTTATTTTATAGCTAGTAAGAAGCTGTCTGTAAAAATATTGTATAAAGGTAAAGCATTTAAAAATTCTTACAAGTCATACAGGAATATGTTACAAGCTTTACGATTCTGCTTAGAATTTAGGCATTAAATTTTAAGCCACAGGAAACTGATTAATCGTAGTCAAATGTGAGAAGAATAAGCGATTGGTTAATTTCTTACGACAGTATTGGCTTATTGTAGAAAGTCTATCAGAATTAGAAAAAGACGAAGAATTAGTTGAACCAAAATCAAAATTAAACTTGATAGAAACGGGTATTGGTTAATTTATTCATAAAGCACCTCCAGATGCTATGGCCATATCATATACATACATGACATGCATAATTATTCACATTGAATGTAGTGAATATTTAGAGAATAAGTGCAAAGTTGGCCTGTATGGCGGTCTTGTCTCTAATTATTCTTTTATTATTCTTTATGTTTTCTTTTAAATGCAAGAATTTTGCGGGCTTTCAAGCAACAAGAGCAAACTTTATAATGGCAGGAAATTTATTCTGATTCAAGCAAACTTGTACACGCACGTGTATACATCCAAAGATCGCTATATTATTCCTTTATGAACGAGGTAATAAGTTTTCGCACGTCTAAAAATAATGCCGTTCATCGCATTAGCTTGGGCTTAGTATCACGCTACGATGACTACATTACCGATTGCTTTGTGTGGCGCTTTGACAACAGCATGCGTGCATCTTACGTGTGCATCGTACGTCCTTGATGAGAAATGAGTGATCGGCGTGACTCTCGCGATGGAAAGAAAACAAAATAAATAAAAATATAACTCGCGGTGCGTAAACATAGCCTTTTCCTTTTATATTTCTTGCCGCTGTTATCTTTATCTCCTTTCCTCTCTCTCTTTCTCTCTCTCTCTCTCTCTAAGGTTGTAAATACAGTTCAAGAACTTTCTAAATTCTTGTGAAATTGTATGATCTGTATCTCGGTTGTTTCTGTGATGTATTTTACTTTATATAGATTATTTATACAGTTAATTAACATGATGTTACAGATGTTTTAAAGCATTTTTCAAACGGTCAATTCATAAAATTTATTCTTCCCCAAGCAAAACAATAAGTCATTATGATATCAAAATGATATCTAAAATGATTCATTATCATTAAAAATTTTTCAATCATTTTCGATTCATTTTAATGTCATTTTGATGTTTATCGCGACTTGTTCTACTTGGGTCTGATTGATCAATCAAACCATTTGTATTCAAAGTATTTGAGACTGAATGTACTCTATATTTTATATTTTCACTCTTCTGTCAATGCATAATTTTCCACATTTTCGCTATCATATTTCACAAAGTTTCCTTACAATATAAAAGTAAAAATAAAGTAAAACCATTCTTTATTATTTGAAAGATGAAATTTTTGAAAGTGTCATATAACAAAATTCGCACTGAAAATATATAAAAGTTTATGCTGTTTAAAATTCAATGTATCTAAAATTTACTGTTTAAAATAACTACTGCATCTACTGCATTGACAGAAGGGTTTAAATGCACATTCACAGGAGACCTGCAGACAGAAAAAAATATGGAAGATGTGAAACAAATAGGATATCTGTGTTAAAGTAAATGCACAAAGAATCCACAAGTTACTTGATGAAAACATGATTTATCTCATCAACCATATCATATAACAATCATTCCGAATAGCATTGAAATAGATCCTTACCCTCTGCGTAGGATACTGGCCGAACAGATCGGGATGAACAGTAAAGTAAAACGGTCTCAATGCAGTGGATACCTCACCAGTGCTCAAGGCCCTCATCGCGTCCCTCCTGCAAAAGCTGTCAGAAAGAGCTGTCAGTTCCCGGGTGGGCTGCTGTCGTTTACCGCGGAGAAGTAAACGCCAGACTTCAACGAGTAAACTTCAACTTTTAGCTGCTTTTTGCTCTCCGTTACCATCTTCCGAGCGTCGTGCAGTACATTATTCACTCCCTCGCACCCTCCCTCGTCGCCGTCCTGGCAGTTGAATTATTATTGTCGGTGTGTGCTCCTCTCATGTTACGCGGCCGATCACGCAGCGGACGTGAGGCTCGTCACGTCGCGCATCCTCTCTCTCTCCCTTTCTGTTCACTTTCGCCTCGCGAGGGATGCGCCACTTCCCCTTTCCTCCCCGTTACTCCTTTTTCCAAGAATCTTTCTCACGACGGCGAAATGTTCGACGTTATTTGACGTCAACGATTGGCCGAATCGGTACCACATCCAAGTACACACCAGGATGCTCCACTGACATACTGCGATGTGCCGACGTGCCGTCGACGACGGTCGATGATGATAATATATAAAAACAATGTCCGCTGCGCAACGCCCTCAATGGTGAGCTCCGGAGGCGACTCGAACGGATTACGTTCGTCTTGGGTTGGGAAATCGTCGATAAGTTATATCGGGAACAATGGAGAAATCAGAGATTCACTTGATATTTCTCTTTCAGGATTGTCCTTGATATTTTGGGACATTCCCCGATTACGAAATGAATTAATGTTACTTTAATATCAATAGTATCTTATTTTATAGTCTCTCGAGAGTCTCGTTTCATATTCGCTGTGATTGATAATTTTGATATCGTTCGAATATCAAGGCGGGTTATCATAATTCATAATAATAATAATAATAATAATAATAATAATAATAATAATAAGAGTTACGTATATTATATCATGCATATATACTTCTTTTGCTGTAAAAAAACTTCTGGTCGCGCGATTGATTAAAATTTTATATTTATAAAATTATATTAACGAGAATTTAAAAATTATTTAATTTGAAAACACAATTTGTTTCTATAATTACACTATCAACTTACCAGGCGCATTATCGCTTTTCTCAATTAATTATTGTTAATTCTTTAAGAAAATTTAATTATTTTATATTCTAGAAATTTTATTTTATTAAATAAATTTTATGTATTAATATGATATTTTATTAAAATATTTTTATTTTATTTAATATTTTATTTACGAGTATAAAAAAATTAAGAGAGGGTTTTATTTTTTTTATGTCCTCTCCTCTCTCTCTTTCTCTTCCATTTCCTTGTTTAAAAAATGTACATATAAGTACTCTTTTCCCGTGATTCAGATAGGAAATCGTAACAATAGCAATTGTTTTTTATATCTATACTAAATATTTTTTCTCACTTTAGTCAAGTATCAAAAACATATATACTTATTTCACTTTAAGTTCTAAAAGTGCACACTAGTTCACTAAAAAAAACCTCATAATATACATATCTATATACGGATTGTTACGTCAGCGAAATTTGGTTAAACCGGACGGTGGATGTGGGTGGATAGAGAATGATAAGAAACAATGCTATCTCCAGCTATCTCACGCGATCATCATCTTGACGATTATCGCCTTGACGCGATTCGGGAATTACCGAATTACCGAGCACCGCCGCTACAGTAGAGTTACCGCGGTCTCGCTCGTAAGGTAAAGATCTCCACGACAGCATACGTTGACAGCTGTGAGAGCTGTGAGCACTGTAGTTTGAACTCATGAGCTGTTCCAGTGGTTCATCTCGGACCGCTAGTGTAAGCATTGTCAATATCTTCCGACTGTTTCTTCCTCGACTCGACTTCCGGACCGCTGTATGAAAATAAATCGCGACGATCTCGCGTAGCTTGATCGTAAATCTCCGTAGCGAATCTCGACTTTGGTCCATGTGAAAGAGCACCCTGTCGCTTTCCCATGTCATAATGGTAAGTAATCCGATTTCGTGTGCTCGCAGAATCTCGCCGATGTCCGCAGATTCGTTATCGTCGTGGAACTTCAACTTCCGCTTCTAACAACATTCTGTTTTCAGCACGATTTGCGCATCATTGTCATCGTTGAACACTGTTAAAATTACTCTCTCCTGCCTGTAATAACATAGCCTAGTCCATTATTTATGTTGCGTCCACGTTGATCAACGTGTGATGTAAATAATGTTACTTACCATGACTCATACGAGCGATATGGAATATGCCTCTTCCATATGACTTGTGATTATGAAGGTCTCTGTATCAGGGATATGATTGCGATGTCTGTAAGTAACGTCTTCAAGCTACAGTGCTGGGGATACTAAGATTGTTCTTTTCAACTGAATTTCTTGCATGTTTTCCTCTGGAGTAAAAATAAAAAAAAAGATGAATGGCAAGAAGTCCAGATAGAAAGAACAGGCCTAATGTGTTTTAATAGTTGTTGCAATTTTCCAGAAGAAACGAGACTTGGCTAACACGTTTAGGAATCCATGTGTAATAAATATGTACTGACGTACACTGCGACGTGTGGAAATCCTGTTAGTATCCGTTTGTTTTGTTCGCTGCAAATATATGTCTCGCGCATATCTTTCTGTTTGCAGTGTATTCTTGTTACAGTTAAGGTGACACTTGGTTTTGTCATGCGGAATAGATCAATCAGTATTATCTTTGGGTCCCTTATCTTATGGGCTGTGGCTACATATTTTTTATTTTTGGATCAACAATCAGTCGGCAAGGATCAGGATAAGGTGAGCTTGTTTTAGTATATAGAGAAGTAAGACTGTAATTATTATACACTTGCCTTTAGGAAAAGGACAAACTATCAAATCAAATCAGTAGATTGGAGAAACAAGTAAAACAGCAGATAATTATAAACCAGGAACTTCTAGAAGGAATCAACGAAAGCAAACGTCTTAAAAGTAAGATGAGTTTATATATATATATATATATATATATATATATATATATATATACACACACACACACACACACACATATTTGAGAAAACAGATAAATCAAATATAATAATTTGTCATTTTAGAAGAATATGATAGATTAAATGCCCAGTTGTTAATAGGTGATGCGGAGAAAAATAAAAACAAAAAACATGAAGTCAATAAGGAAAAGAGTATATTATTGCAAAAAATCGAAAACAAAAATAAATGGAAGATATCTAAAGATGAACAAAGCCCGACACAGGAAGTTGTTTTATCTGTAATATATTAATCTATATAACAATTTTATTACTTAATCGTTTCTATCAGTTTCAATTATTTATTCAACATTAAATTGTCTTTATTTAATTTTAACTTATACGTTCTTAATTTTGCAATTTCTTGGTAGACTGAGGCAACACACAATATTCCTTCGAGACAAAAGCTTCCTGACGGGTCTCCTATAATAGCTATTTTGGTCGTTTCTTGTAATCGTATTACAGTAGAGCGATGTTTAAACCAATTAATTAAGTTAAGACCTAGTAAAGAACAATTCCCAATAGTTGTATCGCAAGACTGTGATCATCGACAAACTGCTGATGTCATAGCAAAATATGGAAACCAGCTGCTACATATAAAGGTATTACTATACATTGAAAATAATTTATTTGTATCACTATATTATTTAAGAAAGCGTATTCTTTCAATTTTCTTTTAAAGAGATTATACTTTTATTTGTATTCTTATGATGGATATATTACAATCTTTATGTTCACATTTCAGCAACCTGATCAGTCCGATATTGAAATACCACCTAAAGAAAAAAAATTCAGGGGATACTTCAAAATCGCACGTCACTATAAATGGGCGTTAAATCAAGTATTTCTGAAGCTTGGATATAATACTGCAATTATAGTTGAAGGTACGATAGTGTAGTCAAATCTTTATGAGCATAACTATTATATAACGAATGCGACACATTTCTACAGGATTAAAGAGATTTAATTAAGATTGTTTCTAATTTTTATACAGACGACTTGGACATCGCTCCAGACTTTTATGAATACTTCCTGGGGACTTATCCCTTATTAGTAAATGATAGCTCTCTATGGTGTGTATCTGCGTGGAATGATAATGGTAAAGCCGGCTTGGTGGACGAACATGCGCCACATTTACTATATAGGACAGATTTCTTTCCTGGCTTAGGTTGGATGCTCACGCGCGATTTATGGTTGGAGCTTGCACCTAAGTGGCCCAAATCGTAAGCATGATTTTATATTTTAATATAAACTAATGTAGCTGGATTAATGTAGCTTGATCTATCTATAATATTTACGGTTTTAATAATGGCACGTCTGCTTGCGTAGATACTGGGACGACTGGATAAGGCAGCCGGAACAGCGTAAGAATAGAGCTTGCATCCGCCCGGAAATCTCACGAACCAGAACATTCGGCAAACTTGGAGTCAGCAAGTACTTCTTTTTATCCATATTTTTTATTTATATATTATTTTTACATTAAAAATACTGCAGATAAATGTTGTAACTCAAGACTGATAAAAATAATTAAAAATAAAATAATTTGAGTAAATTAAATCAGTAAATTTGTCTTGTTACTTCTAGCGGTTTATTCTTTGAAAAACATCTGAAATACATCAAGCTAAATGAACAATTTGTGCCTTTCACCAAGATGAATCTATCCTATTTATTAAAAGTAAGAGAACAAACATCAGATTCAATCATTGGCAAATATCTATTGAATTCAAAGTATATTTATAATTGTTATGTATTATAATTGTTATTTACTTTCAGGATAATTATGATATAGCTTTCGTCAACCAAGTGTATCAGTCGACAGTGGTTAGCTATTCCGAATTGAAAAGTGGGAATATTGTTGCCCCTGGTCCAGTACGAATACCATATTACACTCGTCAATCGTTTAAAAATATTACCAAATTGCTTGGTTTAATGGACGATTTCAGGGTATCTTCTTTTCTTAAGATTAAGATTCTTGTTAATTCATTTTAAATTATATATACTATTTCAAAAATATGTATTACAGAGCGGTGTGCCAAGAACAGGATACCGCGGTGTGGTGACGTTTTTTTATAATGGAAGACGCGTGCATTTAGCACCAAGTGCAAATTGGAGCGGTTATGATATAACATGGAGCTAACACATGATTATGCTCTATAAAGACTTGTAGATTGCACAAGAATATCGCGTGCATTTCTTCTTTGATATTCAACAAATTAGGTAATAATTGCGATGAATCAACAGTGAAATCTGTATTTATGTCAGCAGCATACGGCTATGCTCCATAGAATTAAGTAGAAGCCGATGTTACATTCCTCATCGGTTCCTAATCGGTTTTAAACATACCCTTTCGTAAAGAAATGTGTCACACATTTATAAGTTTATATATATGTTTATATATATATGTGATTTATGCGTAAATGAATTATCGTTTACAGTATGTATATATATATATATATATATATATATATATATATATATATATCATGTATTTTGTATATCTGCGTTTCTAAATATTACATTTATCGTTTTTTAAATATATTTAAATGACTGCTAAAGCTGATTGTATCTCATGTACATAAAATGCCGTAGTAATATCGATAAAGCAATACTCTTAATTAATTATTATCACGTATCTTCCGATATCCGAAAACGTGTTAATGTGTTGATATATTTTTGTTCGTACGGCTTTTAAAAATTTTGTTATGAAGTCATATGACGTATGACAAATGAAGTATATAATTTTTTCGAAGAATCCAATCAAACTGTGCATCTATATTATTTATCTCACTTTATTATCCACAAGCAATATCCCTTAACTTTATTCTACGATCTCTTAAGCTAAACTAATTTTTAACTTAGTTTTACGATACTAAAATATTTTCCAGAGCTTCAATTTCAATATTTATGTTTTAATATATAGATAATATACATATGAGTTTTATGACATTAAACATTATGTACGATTAAGATGGACAAAAAGTATATTTTATATGCTTCATATTTTTATATTTATACAAGCTGTAACAACAATGATCAAGCAAATTGTCACTAAGTTGCTATTAATATGTTTATATTCACAGAACATATAATTACACTCATTTCCCTATAATAATCTAGATATCTGATGTATCCCGAGTCTTGAAAATATAATTTTTACAGCACGACTAAAGTACTATAATGATATCTATTGAGAGAGATTTAGGATTTATACCACATGCGATTGGAGTATTTCGATTTCTCAAGTGGTACATCAGATGGCAGTCCAGGAGATGGATCTGGAAATATTATAGGCTTTTCTTCCGGCCGTGGCCTCGATGTATTGTGCACTTTAGCCTCGCAAAAATATCCATAAGGTGGACGTTCTATATTCAAATTCTGACGAACACAATTATCTAAGGCAACTTGCGTTTTTCGGCATCTAAATAATATATTCATATTATTATTTACATCACTATTCCATTGCCATGATCAGTATCAGAAGAATTAACAATAAAATATAAAATGACATACGGAGTAAAGTCCAATGTCCCCGATGATCTCTCAAGGCAATACATGTAAGCATTAAAATCCTCTAAGCAGTGTTTTTTCATCTTTTTAAGAATATCCAATGCACAAGATGTCACAGCTTTTCCTTCATTGAGACAGCAACGTGGGTCGCGCTCTTCTTGTCTGCATAACAAAAATTCCTGAAGAAGAAATAAATTCTATCTTGCTTATTTGTGTTAGAAATAAATTTCTTGCAATTAGAAGACGACTCATGTTTAGTATGTATATTTTCAAAAGTACTATATTAAAATATATAATTTTTATATTTACAAATCTTCATGAAATAAATTCTTTGTATTTGTATATCATATTCGTTTTATTCACGAGAAAACAATCTAAATGTAATATTAACTACATTTATACATTGCTATTAAACGGATTTAATAATATCCATGGTTATAATTAACATTTAGTAGTATTAACTACTGTAAAATGTAAACATTAATTAAATCTTAATTAAATCTTTTACAACTGATGTTATAAAATCCGATTTAATTAGCGTTTATATCATAATGTAAGAAGCTTCTTACATCATTTATACAGTTTACGTCAATAGTTAATAATTATAAGAATGTTACTGAAACCAATTAATATGATTATAAAACAGTCTGTGATTTAATTAAAAGACTAAGATTGGATTTCCATATTGTTGTCTTTTAATAAATTGTAGCTTACTCTTTCTTGTCCTTTTTTTTTCTCTTTTGTTTTTTCTTTTGTCCATTAGATAAATTATCACATAGTTTTTTTCAAAAGGGAACAATCAACTGACTTATTTTATAAACTGTTTTAATTTATGTCTCAAATAAATTATGTCTCAAATGAATTATTATTTAATTAAAGATATGTTATTATTTACAACATTAAAGATATATTATTTACAAAGACGTGTATACATGTCATACATCATTACAGGAATTTGGAGCATTATGTAATTCCTTGAAGGGGAATGGCTCGATGCATAAGGAATAGAATAGCGTATTATCCAGTTACTGAATGAATGATTGCAACTCACATTATTATACCATTCACAGCCCTTGCCGATATAAACGGACGCGGTTTGCAGTACCGGCCAGCTGACGTTTAGCTCCTGAACGGTTAGCTCATTCTCCTCGGGCAGTACCGTCTTCGCTGTCGCCATGTTTTCTTTACAGCAGCACTCCGTCGGGAGGACTTTTCATTTGCGATCGGAGTCACTGATCATGAGAAACGCCTCGGTGCGAAA
>Ga0157364_1000232_pt1 | contig 31968 bp, 17 predicted proteins | sample AttsexASBM2_FD_111476 | JGI IMG/M metagenome (GOLD analysis project Ga0157364, IMG submission 111476) | Fungus gardens microbial communities from leaf cutter ant in Ribeirão Preto, State of São Paulo, Brazil - Atta sexdens ASBM2 | ecosystem: Host-associated > Fungi > Mycelium > Unclassified ...
AAAAATGTAAAGAGAGAGAGAGAGAGAGAGAGAGAGAGAGAGAGAGAGAGAGAGAGAGAGGAAAATACGACTTCGAGGGGGGAAATATAACTTTGAGAGGGGAGGAGGGAAAGTATTTGAAGACCAACTTTGAAATTTCAAACAAAACCCCTTCCCCCTTTTTCATTGTTTCACTATATATTGGGTTGTTCAAAAAGTCATTGCGTTTTTTTTTCATTAGATTTTCAGGTCTTTATTTAATATACGTAATGAACATTAATCAATGATATATTGGCCGTTTTGTTCGATGACCTTCTGCCATCTCCCGGGCAACTTCATAATATCACGTTCATAAAACTTCCCATCCTTCTCTGCGAGAAACTTATCTAGGTGCTGTTTGAGTCTTCAGAAGCAAACGTTTTACCATTCAAAGAATTTTGCAAGGAACGAAAGAGATGGAAGTCTGATGAAGCAAGGTTTGGGCTACGGTGGTAACACATTCCCAATCATGTTGCAACAATTTTTACCGAGTTGATCAAACTTGTGATCTCGCATTGTCGTGGTGAAACACCACACGATTTATTAGCTCGGGACGTTTCTGTGCGATGGCATCACTTAATTTCTGCAGCTGCTCACAATAGACATCGGAATTAATCGTTTTGTTCTTTGGAAGTAGATCATAGAAGACTTCCAATCCCACCTCATTGACAGCATTATCTTCTTTTGATGGATCTCCGCCTTTGCTTGCCTTTCCGGTGCTTCACCTTGCCTACTCCAACTTCTTTTTCGGCTGACATTGTTGTAAACAATCCATTTTTCGTCGCCCGTGATCATATGCTTCAAGAACGACGGATCGTTTTCTTCGTGTTTGATGAGTTCATCGTCAGATGAATTTCTTTCAACTCATGCGGTACCCAAACATCGAGCTCCTTTACGAAGCCTAGCGATTTCAAATGGTCATGAACACTTTCAACGGACACTTTTAGAGCGGTAGCAAGCTTTCGAACCGTTGAATGCTTATTTGCTTGCACCAATGCTTTCATTTCATCATCGTCAATCTTGGAAGGCCTACTGGAGCGATGAACGTCTTTGACTGAAAAATCATCATCACGGAATCGGGCGAACCAGTGCTGGCACTGGCGTTTTTTGACGACATTTCTGCCGTAAATTCGACGCAATGTTTCCCTTGCTTCAGTTGCTTTCTTCTCTTTTTTGAAATAATAAAACAGAATATAGCGAATATGCTCTTCAAAATTCTCCATGTTCGAACCACAATTGCAAGCACAAAACTCGACCGAATCGCGTCAACTTTTTTTTTGGTTTTTAGGTTGAGTGTCAACAATAAAACGCGCATAAACATTTGACATTCATGTCACGCTCGCATACAAATAAACGTGGACAACGCCATCTATTGGAAAAAACGCAATGACTTTTTGAACAACCCATATTTTTATAACATACATCGAAAAACTTTCCAAAGCATTATAATAAAATATTTTTTTATAAAATACCTTTCGAATTATATAAAAATAAATTTTTAAAAATGAAAATAAGAGAAACAATCTCCAATAACTGATTGATCTTAACAAATGTTATTTAGGACATGATTCTGAACAACATTCAAAAGATTTTAGTCGTCAGGCATCTTGCTAATGCCAGCGGTACTGCAACTTTTAAGCCTTATAACTCGAAAAATACTTCATGAAAAAATATTAAGACAGTCTCTGACACACAATCAGATGAAAGAATCCTATCCATTCTCCCATATATCAAAGGAACAATAGATTAGATCGGCAGGATATTAAACAAACACAATATCTGAACTACCTTTAAATTACCCAAAAAGATAGGGCAAATCTTAAGAAATCCTAAAGATCAAAGTTCTTCACAGTTCCGCAGAAGTATACAAAATATCTATTCCTGCGGACAAGTATACATTGGAGAAACCAGGAGAATGATCAATCTACAGATAAAAGAACACCAATGATGTCAAGTTAAAACACGCAATCAACATTATCAGAACACAACATCGAAACAAGACATCAAATATTATTTAAGAAAACGATCACAATAGCCAACATTACATCATACTTTCCAAAAAAGTATAGAGAAGTTATTAGAGATCCAAAAACATCCTAACAATTTAAATAGAAATAATGGCTACTACAAATAAATAAAATATGGAAAAGCATTCTCCCGGTTATTGAAGACCGACCAATTTCCTCCACCTCTCCTCCACCTCTCACCCACAATTCTTTCCTCCCATCACTCCAACAAGTAGCGTAATATAAAAGGAACGACCCGGAGGAACAGCTCAGAATCAGGCTGCTCTTCGCCCTAATAAAGTGGACTGTAAGGTTCATGAAACGTTGATATTTCAAGAATCTGGACACGGAGGAAATCCGCGAAACGCATAATCTTTATATAGAAAGCACTGTGGAAGCATCAAGAATGTTATCAAAAAATATTTTATTGTAGTTTGATGAATACAGATAAAAAATGATTAATCTACTTGATGAAAAAAGCACATATACATTGGTTGATAGGGATCCTACAAGAAAACTTATTGAAACTGTACCCTCTCTGCTAACAAAATGACGAAATAGTGGATATATTGACTCGGCTATAGAAAATTGTACTGTAATGATTCTACCGAGAGCAATGATGTTCCTAAAAATCATAAAATTGATTATCCAATCAGAATTATTATTTCATCAATTGATAGAACATTATATTGGCCTCCTTTTTATATCAGACTTCAAGATATATAATATTCCTAAACCGTTTAGCTACAAACAAAATAGTTACGAACTAATAGAAAATCTTGACGAAGCACAACTTAATGAAAACTTCTCGCTAATCTCGTTGAACATGGCGGCACTGTACACCAACAACTCCCATAAATTTAGCTTTGAAAAGTGCAAATAAAAGGTGGCATCTCACGGTCTTGTAGCATGCCTAAAAATGAAAGCCTTAAAGTTTGTTTTGGAATCTACATCTTTCACCTTTGATAAAAGAATTTATAAACAAAAGTTTGGTACACCTATAGATTCTCCGTTGTCGCCTATCATTGTAGATTTAATAATGAGAGATCTGGAGAGGGAGGCATTGAAGAGATTTGGTCACAAAGTGCCTTTTTACTATAGATATGTTGATGATATTGCGAGGGCGGTTTCAAATCATCTTATTGGGAGTACAAATTAGTTCGGTCCGTTTCCCTAAAGATGGCTCCAGCTGTTGAATGATTCATAGTGACAGTTGATTTTGACGGTTTCAGAGAGGTTAAACATCTGCTAATAACATTCAGTTTATATCGCTTTGAGTTTCATACAAAAACCTTGATTTTTATTGTGTTTGAAATGTCGAATTTTGTGTTAACCAAGCAGCATTTGTGGGAGGTTTTGATTTTTTGCTTTAATTGGAAGAAAAGTGTGGCTGAAGCCCATCGAATGCATGTCGAAGTTTACGGTGACACTGCTCCAACTGATAAATCATGTAGGGAATGGTTTCCAGGATAGAGATTTCAGCGTTGAAGACAAGCCTCGTTCTGGACAGCCAAAAAAATTCGAAGACAAATAATTAGAGGCATTACTTGAAAAAGATCAGAGTCAAACGCAAGAGAGCTTGCAGAATCATTGAGGGAACTTAACAAGCCGTTTCTGTATGATTGAGAATCATGGGAATGGCTCATGGAAAAGTTCAAAAACAAGGAAATTGTACCTTATGAATTGAAACCGAGAGACGTTGAAAGGCGATTTTTCACTTGCGAACAGCTGATTCAAAGACAACAGAGAAAGGTTTTTTGCATCGGATTGTAACTGGAGATGAGAAGTGGATATTCTACGACAACCCCAAGAGGAAAAAATATTACGCTAAGCTCGGTCAATCGTTGCCATCGACCTCAACATCAACACCACGGCCGAACATTCATAGTTCGAAGATCATGCTCTGTATCTGGTGGGACCAAAAGGATCTTGTTTACTATGAGCTGAAACCTGGCGATTCCATTACGGGCGATCGGTTACAATTGACTCGTTTGAGCCGTGCATTGTGAGAAAAACGGCCGGAATACGAGCAAAGACATGATAAAGTTATTCTTCTTAATGACAACGCTCGGCCTCGTGTCACTAAAGTCGTAAAAAAATATTTGGAAACACTCAAATGGGATGATTTACCGCACCCGCCGTATTCTCCGGACATTGCTCCTTTCAATTACTGGTTGTTCCGAAGGATGCAGCAAATCGTCGGTCGGTTCACTTCTTTCGCAGAAATCGAAAATTGACGAAAATTAGATCGCCTCCAAAGACGAGTCATTTTTTCGAGATGGAATTTGAAAATTGCCTGAAAGATGGGACAAAGTAGTAGGCAGTGATGGACAATAATTAATTGATCTGTTCATTCATTTTGTTTTGAAATAAATGCACAGAAAAACGGACCGAACTAATTTGTACTCCCAATATTAATGAATTTTTCAATAATTTTAACTCATTACATCCGAGAATACAATTTACCTTGCAGATTGGAGATAAAAGACTGAATTTTCTCGATGTCACGATCATTAATTCGAATTGTAAATTAGAGTTTAATGTATTTCACAAACCAACTTTCTCAGGACACTATCTTAACTTTTTATCTCTCCACCCTCTTTCTCAAAAGAAGGATGTTTTGGTAAACATGGTGGACAGAGTATTTTTATTATACTCCCATTATTACCTCAAATATCACGAGGACAATTTTAAATTTCATTATTAAAACGTTTTATTAAAATGTTTTGGACAATGATTATTCCATCAAGTTTATTTTTACTATTAACTACCGACTTAGATCTTTATTTAAACAAAAACTCTGAGACAATCAAATAAAAAGAAAGATATTAAAATAGATAAAGAAAAAACGTCATGATTTACTTTACTATTCTTATCGTTTGTTTATAAAAAGTATAAGAACAACACTAAAAATCTTGATGTCAAATTATCTTTCTTCAGTCTTAATAAATTCGATGGGATTGTTAAGGCTCAAAAGGATTCACTCTTGAATGATTCAAAAAGAAATGTAATGTACGAGATAAATTGTAAAAATTGCAACGCATCCTATGCAGACTGGGAGGAAGTTGAATATTAGAATTAAGGAACACAGTAATGACATTAACAAAAAACTGGAAATCTATCAGTCTCGGAACACAGATTATAATTTGAACATGAATTTGATTTTGATAACAATATTAGATAATGAAAGATATTTGGGGAAAAGATTAATGCCGGAAATGCTCAATATCAAGCTACAAGATAAAGTTTAAATACACAAAATGACACTGAATTTTTACACTATGTTATTTAAACATTCTTAACATGTTTTGAAATTAATCACATTAGTTTTATTAATAAGGTTTTCATGAAAGAATAGAGTATGTTGACATTATTTTTAATTTCTTGATAAATTAATTGATAACTTGTCAAAAACAGTATATTATTATAATTTTTTAATCTACGATTTTTTTGATCTATTCTTTTGACTTTTGAATATGTACATAATATAAACTACTGTGTGACTATCTTTATAATGTATATTCATAACTCAAGTGTCTTAAATGTTATTTATTTTATTTTCTATGACTTTCCTTCATATTCAACATAATGTTTTCAATGCTCATTTTTAAACGAACGTTATTTAATATCAAAGTCCATAATAATATCGAATGTTCTTGCTTAATTAACGTTCTGACATATTATTCTAATGTTTTACAATGTGCAGTCAAGGAATGCAGTAAATAAATCTTTTCAAGATTCGCTTTCCTCTTCGTCACTGTTTTGTACTAATTCTTTTTTATTCTATAGCGATTATTTAACCAGCTTTCTGACAGTTACGCTTTTAAAATTGGAAATAAGAGACTTGCTGCACTCTTTGATTTAATATATCACGTGATGTACAACCCACAACATCACGTGTAATTATTTCATCGCTGAAGATGGCTCAAATGGAGCTGAAACGTTTGCTTGATATTGTATATAAGAATTGAAATATATTATTGTGAAGATCAAACGCACTTCTGCGCTATTATTGCTCTCACTCGCCCGGATATTTCTGATAATTGTTTTATTATCTAGAAAATTTTGTTAATTAATTTGTTTTTATTATAATGCTTTGGAAAGCTCTCGAAGTGTGCTATAAGAAGAATGCAATGAAAAAAAGGAGATTTCATATGAAATTTCAAAGTTAATCTTCAAATGACCTTAAAATATGTTTTCAAAGTCAAATTTAAGATCACTAACTTCTTCCTCTCTCAAAATCACACAACTTTCATCTCTTGTGTTTTAGGAGAAATGTTTCCTTTTCGAATTATTAGCGTGGAAAGATTAAAATAGCCTACCCTGCAAAGCTTAATTATATTATAGCTACTGTCGGCTAAACATCAAATAATGGTGTTGATTAGGACTGGTGATTTGTTTCAAAGGCTTCGACATTCGAATTTCGAAATTTCGAAGGTTCAAAGATTCGACATTAAAATCTTCGATGTTTGAAAGATTCAAGATTCGGAGCTTCGAATTTTCGAAACTTCGATACTTCACAAACTTTGAAGCTTCGGACAATGAAAATTATATCATTATTAATTTATCATTATTAATTTAATGTAATAATAATAGGTATCGTAATAAGTGCGCACATTTACAAAATTATACGACAAAATCTGAAATTAAATGTTTAAATGTTGTAATTATGTTGCTAAATTTAAAAAAAATTCATAATTTAATCACTTATATTGATTTTATGATTCTATTAGAACTTTCTATTTTTCATTTTGTTTGATGCTGAGAAAGATTTAATAAAGTCAAAGTGTATATTTAATAAAGTCAAAGTGGGCGTGGGTGTGTGTATGTGCATGTGCGTGCGCACATTTTTTTTTTATTTTATACACTATATATACGAATAATTTTTGAGAAAGTATGGTGATGGTAGAGTGAAATGAAGTAGACACTGTAACTGTGCGTGATATCCCATAAATCTCGTAAGAATTTCTCATTCTCAGCATCTAATTGCTTGGATAACAAACAGTTTTAGTGGATTGTGAGTTCCATCGAAAAGAATAAAATTGCAGTTTGAAATAATTCTGATGTGGCCATTGGCATCCTTTCCATCTCGAAATCGACGAAACCAATTCGCTGCTGTTTGTCTAGTTAGAGCATCTTCTCCATAACCATGAAAAATTTTTTCTGCGGCTTGCAAAGCATTCTTTCCTTTTTTATAATAAAATATGTCGGAAATATTCATTTTTACTTCCTCATTTTTTAATTTAATTAAATACGTTAGTATCATTCAAGTCTATGATCAGTCTATTTCAAAATGTTATATGAAATAGCCTTTCTAACGATATACAATCTAATACGTCACATAATAGTGGCACGTAAAAAATTGACATATCTCTATGTAAAGACTTTCCCTAAGCCAATATATCCAGAAAATATCTATCGACTTTACAGTCTACATATCCGATTAAAGCTGTAGATATTGTATTAAATAGTAAGGATCTCGATTACCAAAATTTTGGTCGTTTCTGTTAACATAGAATTTACAAATTCCATGTTACAGACTAATATTAATATGTATATTCTAATTTTGAAAGAAAAAAAAATGATAACTCTGCATTTTAGGTTAAGTAACACCTCACCGATTTCAATGTCCTTTAGATAAATATATTGTAGAAGAGAATGTCCTAGCTGAGTGATTCCCCACAAGAATTAAATGAGGGACGATATTGATTTAAACGATATAATAAATTAAAGTTTCATAATAAATATCATAGCATACAACTTTTCACGCGAAGAGATTTTTACCCTACCTCCCCTCCCCCTTACTTCGGATCACACAACTTTCTACGCGAAGCTACTTTCACCCTATCCCCGCCCCTCTGCTTAGAGATGCCCAACTTTCCAACAGAGATGCTCCAACATGTAATATGCTCCTACCATAGCTCTTACTCATTCCAACGCGCTTGAGTAAGAGCTGTAGATATTGTATAAGGTAGTAAGGATCTCGATTACGAAAATTTTGGTCATTTCTGTTAACATAAAATTTACAAATTCCATGTTACAGACTAATATTAATATGTATATTTTAATTTTGAAAGAAAAAAAAATGGTAACTTTGCTTGAGTAGGAGCATGTTGGAACTTGCGACGCGAACAAACTTCAAGATTTATCGTATTTCTCTTTGGAAAATCATGCGTCTCTAAGCAGGGATGAAGGAAAGAATGACTTATAATTTAAAGTATACAAAGGAGTCAGCATAAATTGTACAAAAAAAAGTGACTTCGGTCAAATTGGCTAATTGTAATATTTTAGCTGTGATCAATTTGGACGCGCATGCATTTTAAGCATTTATAATCATTCTGTTTATCGTTCATTACGTGTTGTAAAATAAAAAAAGAAGCATTGAAAACATCTAAACCGAATGATGTCATTGCAGATTATGAGAAATTAATCAAATGTCTCTTTAGAAAAAACCATTAAAAATTAATTAAAAATGAACAGATTTTGCTATAGCATATTAAAAGTTGTTATTTTAAATCTAATTGAACAGAAAAATATTTTGCCTGCTAAATTATTCATTTTTTGATAACTGTATTTAAATATTATTATATACGGAATAATAAGATAAATCATGCTAATTATTTATATTGAGAAAACCCCCAACAACAATGACCTTGTCAAGTAAAAATTCTGAGTGACCTCCAATAAGTTTTATTGCCGCTTTTATTCGTTAAAAAATTTTTAACAGCCAAAGTACTTATTTTCATGCTTAATACTTATTTCCATGCTTAACATGAAAAGTCAGATAATTCTAGGGAGAGGGGTATGGCGAGGAATGATTAAGGAAATATGACTTTCCACACAAAGCAAGTTTCACCCTGCCTTCTTCCATTGCCAGAGACGCATGACTTTCCACGCAAGGCGAGGACCATTCAATACTAAAATATGGATTGGATTAGGTCATATCTTTTGAGGGCGGCACGTACTGCCTCCATTTTACAATGCGAAATAAGGTTCACTCCACCTCCCTCCCCCCCATCCCATCTCATGCATCCCTTGACAGAGGGGGAGGATGGAACTCGCTTCGCATGGAAAGCTATATTCTCCTAGTCGGTTCATCTCACTACTTTTACCTTGTCTAAAATCATACGACTTTTCAAAATAGTGAAATAGTTTTCAATGATTGTTTCTTTGATTGTTAATAATTTTTTAATGAAGAACGATCGCTATATAAAATCTGTTGGAGATCACTCACGATCAATGTTTTTTTGTCAATATACGTCAAGGTTAAGATCATTGGAGAATGATCTCTATTACATTCCTAAATATTTGACCGAAAGAACTATTCCATGATTATTTCTCTTTCTTTCTTCCAAGTCTTCAACTTCTGCCGTACGAACGTTACGTTCTATATTTTTATGTATTGATTCGGGATTGCATGAGAACAATTTTTTTTTAAATGCCGAAATCTTTAGAAGAAAAATTGGCCTCAATTAAAATTGACAATATGTTTTTATAAAACTGGACTGACAAAGATAACTGATATTTTATATAAATAGGTAGATGTAAAATTACCGTCAAATTAAATTTGACAATTATTTACGGTAAAATGGTAATTTATTGATAATTTTGATAAAATATGTTTTTTTTTATAATTTTATACACAAATAGATTTTATTCATATTTTTCACATTAATGCATAATATAAAACAATATTCTCCCAATATTCTCATCGAGAATATAAATTGCTGATAGAATAATATCATGACTGTTCATTAAATCTAAAATCGATACTAAAATAGTTTTTCAATATATGATTCTCTAGAGATATAGTAACTAAAAAATGATGATTGATATAGTAACTAAAAAATAAAAAGATGCAGATTAAAAATTCCAATATTTTTTTACATAAGACCTGTTAGATAATATAGCACAAGGTTGCTATAAAAATCCTCAAAATAAGGTTAAAATATAAGCCAATAAATCAGAAAAATACTTGCCAATTATTAACGGCATTGAAAAAAAAGAAGACTGAATTCTTCACTTATCAAAGGAAAGAGAACTGTAACTTCAAGTCCTTAGGAATTTACATCCCAGTCAAATTTCAAGATATAAAAAAAGAACTGGCAGCGAGGGAATACAACGTGATAAGAATTAATAACATTTCTTCAAAAAGCTACTAAAAAACTACTATTACTTTTCTTTACAGAATTAGAAAATAAAAAAAGTAATTTTTGAACAATCTTACAAGGAAAATCTCCCAATGCATGAAGTGTCAACAATATGACATGATACAAGAAGCTATTGTTACAAAAGTCCAAGATGTGTTAAGTGTGCTGAAAATCACTTAACTCAAGATTGCCCAAGGAAAACGAAAAGTGATGGTGTTATTTGTGCTAACTGCGGCGAAAATCACCCCACCAACTATAAAGATTATGTGGTCTTTAAACTGCGATAAAAAATGTTCCCCGCATTAAGAAGTAAAAATATAAAGGAAACACTCAACATCACAGAACAAAAACTCAACAAACAAAACAATCCAGATGAACAATGTAGTGCAACCATTTATATCATATAAAAAAAGCTAAAAAAAAAAAAGCTAGAAAAATCTCTCAAAGTCATCAAAAAACTATCGATATCGGTAGGGTCCAATAAATAAATAAATACTTAAACAAACTAGAAAAAATGATTATACAATTTTTAACAAAGATGAATTCTATATTCAATGTCTTAGCAGTCATAATAGCTAAAATACTATAATGGCTTACCTAAAAATCGATACATGGAACGGCTTGACGCAACATGCTCAAGAACTCAAATATTTTTAGAAAATAAAAATATAGACATAATGTTTATATCTGAATCGCATTTCACTAATCGCAGTCATTTAAAAATTCAGAATTACATAACTTATGTTACTCAACACCCGGATGGAACTGCTCATGGCAAAACAGCCATAATAATTAAAAAAAAAATTAAACATCACAAAAGTACAAAATATGACAAGGATTACTTTCAAGTAATGACTACCAGTAGTCATAGAAGATTGAATAGGACCATTTACACGGCTGTACTATACTTGTTCTCCTAAATTTCATTCAATAATGCAGGATCAGTTTGAAGACTTTTTCAACACTCTGGATCAGAGATTTTTGACCGAGGGTGATTGTAACGTCAAACATCCCTATTAGGGCTCAAGATTGAGAATGCCAAAGATAAACAACTGTACGAAACTATGCTAAAAATAATTTGCAGTATCTTTCAACGGGACAATCTACATACTGACCTGAATCTACATACTGATTGAAGAAAAACTCCAGACTGCATAGACTTTTGTGTTATTCGCGAGGTTGTTGAGTACTTTGAACTATTGAGTACTTTGATTATCACTCTCCGCTGTTAGTAACGTTATCCTCAATAAAATTAAAATTAAAAAACGAATTACCCTATCTTAACAATAAAAGAACAAATTGGGAACACTTTAGAAAATATATCATAAATGAGGAACTCAATTGCAAAATCTTTATTAAATCTTTATTAAATCTGCTAGAATTAGAAGAAGCTACAGAAAAATTCACCAAACTAATACAAAAAGCAGCATAGAAATCTACCCCAATAACAAAATCTCAAAACAATACAAAATATTGCTCATCCAATGCTAAAATCAAAAAAGAGAAACGCAAAATTAGAAAACAATGGCAGTATATGCGCTCGATTAAAGACAAAGCCAAGTTGAACAAGGCATGAAAGATTTGAAAATACTGCTTCATAAGGAAAAAATGTAGCTATACAAAAAAATATCTTAAAAATCTCAGCTACATAAGCCACCGATTATTTACTGTGGAAAACCACAAGAAAAATAAAGTAACCGCAACAATCAGTTCTATCAATTAGATTATCAAATGATGTTTGCGCAAGAAGCGAAATTGATAAAGCAAAAACATCTGAAAAAGCACTTGAATTTGATTTAATAAATGGAAAAGAAAGTGTTACAAGAACTTCCAGAAAAAGCTTTCAGGGTAATTAATAACTATCTTTTTCAATGCTATTTTGAGGTTTAACTATGTACCAAATATATGGAAAGTGGCATAAATTATATTACTACCTAAACCTGGAAAAGATCCAGTGGAAATAACATCCAATAGGCCAATCAGTCTATTACCAATATTATCTAAAGTGTTTGTTAAAAATTGTTTCTAAAAAGATTAAAACCAAGAGGCAAACTTCCAAAACACTAGTTTGGATTTTGAGAGCATTCGACAATCGAGCACAAAGTCCACAGAGTCATAAAAACAATGAACAATAGTATAGAAGAAAAGGAATTTTGCTCAGCTGTCTTTCTTGACGTAACTCAAGCTTTTGACAAAGTGTGGCATATTGACCTACTCTACAAAATTAAACAATATCTGCCCTATAGTTATTATAATTTATTAAAGTCAAACTTAAGTGACAGACACTTTCTGATTAAACACAATGATATATTTACGGATCTACAATCTATTAAGGAGTACCTCAAGAAAATGTCCTCGGATCTACTCTTTATTTATTATTTACCTGCAACAAAAGATTCTACATTTGCCAGTGATACAGCAATAACATTTCACAAAAATGCCGTTTCTGCTTCAGAGAGATTGCAAAAATCTCTATGCAAAATCCAGCCTTGATTAAAGAAATGGAGAATCAGAATAAACAAGTCAAAATTCACGCATGTGTCACTTTTATTACAAAAAAGGACCTGTCCACTAATGACTTAAAATAATGAAGTTTTACCACAAAAGGACAACGTAAAATACTAGGAATATCTATCTCGACTGACGTTTAACTTGAAAAAAAATATATCTGGATGAAGAGGAAACTAGGGCTGAAGTTGCAAAAAATGTACTGGGTTTAGGACGCAAGTCTAAGCTTTCACTAGAAAACAAAATTCTGCTTTACAAAGCTATACTGAAGCTATACTGCTGATGTGGACGGTATTCATCTTTAGTACATCAAACAAATCAAAATCTTGCAACGGTTTCAATCGAAAGTCTTGAGGATCTTGAGAATAGCTAACTCCATGGTTTGTTCTTAACAAAGTAAGTACAAAAAGATCTCAAGATTGTTTCGATAAAGGAGAAAATTAAAAATTACAATATGAAATATAGCATAAGGGAACACTCATCAAACGAATTTGCAGCAAAACTTCTTAGTGAAAATACAGATAAAAACGGTAAATTAAAATGATTTAAACCTATTGACCTTAAAACAAAATTTAATTAGTCATCAATTAATCATTGCCTATAATTAACTAAATAATCGTTAATCACTTAATCATTAATTAATTGTCAATAAAAAGTCATCAACTTACAAATTAAAAGCGAAGTCATATTTAGATTGTAAAAATCTAGTATTTTATAAGTTCTATAATTTTTAGTAACTTAATTAGTATATTAAGAATGTTGGCTATTGGAGCAATATCTACAAGTCATTGTATCTTCATAAAAATTTACTTATTGTCCTAAAATAGGACAGATTGTAAATCAACCTGGAAGATAATAAATAAAAAAATATATTTCTATTTAGATACTCTGGCAGTAGTGCAATTACAGAAAGATTATTTTATTTTTGATATATAATTGTGTCTTTGAGGGCGAGCGTGGCGAAGATAGCGCACTGATCTGCTATGTTAAAGATCCCGGGTTCGAAATTCCCGGTAGGCTCAAAAATATTTTTATACGGTCGTATCTCTTCTCGGAAAGAAGTAGCAACTCACTGAAAGTATCTTTGCTAGAACGCTTCTCTAACAAAATTTCGTTGTTCGAAATCGATGTTAAAAAATCTAGATCCCATATGACTATGTACAACCAGCATGCGCACTATAGGCATATGAGAGACGTCACCATGCTCGATCACGAGTAAAAGGATTAAAAGAATTGTGTCTTTGTTTTTACTTTAATAAAAACTTTAATAGTCTAGTCGCTAAAACAGCAAGTAAATAAATGAAAACTTTATAAGTTAAATTGTAAAGAAAAAATATAAAATACAAATAAAATACAAATAAAAATACAAATAAAAAAAATTAAAATAATATACAAAATAGTTTACTTACTGTACTTGTAACTTTTTTTCAGAATCCTAATAAAAAAAATTAATTTAAAATTTCTTTAGTTTAGACTAAATATCTAAACTATGTAATCTAGTCTTTTAATTGTCATATATTCAATATATAATAATTAAAAAAAATAATATCACATATTACATATTGGTTTTAATATTATTATTACATATTGGTATACAATATATATTGTATTACAATATATATTATATTATATACAATATACATTAAATATATTGTACATCAATATGTAATATAAAATGAAAATATGAGTTAAATAAAGCGTTTTGAATTTAACAACTAAAAATTAAATGCTTTTACATTTTTTTTAAATTACCATTTTACCAAAAATTACTAATTTACCATAATTTATCAAATAAATTATCATAAAATTTAGTCATTTTCTTCTTTATAAGTAGGTAGAATAACGCTTTCAATAAAGCCGGTTCGACTTTGTAAAAACATCATATTTTTGTCAAATTCAATTGAGGTCAATTTTTTCTCTAGATTTTGGCATTTTTAAGAAAATGTTCTCAAGTCATTTTAAATTAATACAGAAAAAAATACAGAAAAATCTTCACGCTCTGTTTACATTGAATAGACCGTGCGCCATCCGAGATAAATATTAGGTGTAGTAAAAAGAAATCCATTATTTTTCCATTCAATTTCATGTAAAAATAATGGATTTCTTTTTATTACACCTAATATATTCGATTAGATCGAGTGCAGTTGGCGAGCTTCGAATTTCCTCGAGAAATGTTGCTATCTCATTTCAACAAACATCCAACTCACTTGCACATGGCGAATTTCCGCGCGCGCCTCGAGATCGTGTCCGAACATCTGTATGCTAATTATTAGTGTATAATTACGAAGAAATGAATAATTCAGCAGATAAAGATACTTTTTGATTCAATTAGTCTCTAAATAGCAATTTTCAAACAATGCTACAGCAAAATTGGTCCATTTTTTGTGATACTGTTTAAAACAATTGTTGATCAACATCTTATAATCTACAAAAGTTTCAATCAATTTGACCGAGGCCACTTTTTCTATATGATTTGCGAAGTTCCCCAACTAAACAGATTTATAAAAATTAAAATTTATAAAGTTAAAATAGTATAAAGTTAAAACAAAAAATAAAATAATAAAATATAAAAAAATCGAAATAAAATAATAAGATATAAATAAAATCGAATTTTGAAGACATTATAATACTACACTTCATTATTTTAATAACTAAAATATAGAAAATATAGACGAATGCATCATTAAAATTTCCGCAAAAATATACATAAAGCATATAGAAATATATAGAAATAAAAATATATAGAAATATATAGAAATAAATGTACAATTATCTAGATACGTACATTTCAGAAATGTCTTCTCGTGAGGAAGGATTATCCATATTGTCAGTATGATCATTGGTTCCTCCTAAACTGGAAATTCGCATTCTCTCGCAGCTATTGCGAATGTTTCCGGCCAAATTGCATGTGCGATGTTCACCTGGTAATACAAGTATCAATATAAAGTTAAAATCAAAACTTATAAAATTATTCATGATTATTTAATAATCTTATTACTAAATTTGCAATTTGCACTGTAACTAAATTAACTTTATAATTAATAAAATAATATTTCAAAAAAGAAATAAAATTTAGCACATTTATTATAAAAACAAGAATGTTTGAAAACCACAGGTCCTTCTTCAGCAATAATTAAACATACAATAATTTAAAGTTAAAATACGATGATCTATTAACGTATGGTTATAGTTCTTTTAAATTTGTTCGCTAAAGATAATATACATACAGAATTTAATTTCGAGTTCAAATATTGAGTCTCTACTTCCAATATGAAATGAAACATTGTCTGTTCAGTGGGATCGATCGTCGAAAAAGTGATCAAAAGAGTCAAAGATGTATTACAAAAAGCTGTATTTATAAATATTTCGAGTTGCTGAACACGATTCTGATCTCAGAATTAAGAATTAAAAAATGGCGGATCTAATAATCGAATTTTAATTTTAAAATATTGTCTGAAACACATAATAGTTGGTTTCTAAGAATCGCTAATCCCGATTTTAACATTAAAAATAATTAGTTAAAAATGACTGATTCAATATTGGCGGACTTAAATTTTAAAATATTATCTAAAATGCATAACAGTTGGTTTGTAAGGGTTTCTGGGATGACTGATCATGATGATTCTGACATCACAGTAAATTTAAAATGCCTGTATTAAAGGGATATACAGGTCGATCTGCTTATATTATGAAATTTTGCCATACAACTACTAAAAATAAAAATTGAAAAATTTTTTTAATTTTTTGTGTAGAGCTGCCATCCTCTATGGAATTCGCAGTCACGAACTGGATTGTAATAGCTAACGATTACATTTCTTTGTTTATTGTTGTTTTTATTATTTTTATTAGAAACAATAAAACCAAAACAAAAAAACATAAAGCCGTCAGCGACTATGACCCAGTTCGTGACTCCGAATTCCGCAGAGAGGCAACAAAAAATTAAAAAACGTTTTAATAATTATTTCTAGTAGCAGCCAAATTTTATTGTATGAGATCAGCCTGTACATAAATCATTTGAAAAGTTCTGAGTCTCAACATAAAAATAACATTACTCAAAACCGTCAAAACCATTCTGGAATTACAATCATATATGCTTTAAAAGATACCTGTAAAAATAGTAACTATTTTTGACGATCAGTTATTTGAACTAGTCATTTGTGCAAGTCGATATGTTTTCGTAAAAATGAAAAAAAATCGAACATCGTGCCGTGATTAAATTCTTATATTTGAAAGGCAATACGCCCACGCAAATTAAAGCCGAGTTGGACGCTATTTACGGGGATTCTACCCCATCATTTGTTACCATAAAAAGATTGGCAGCTGAATTTAAACATGATCGTACCAGCTTGGCTGATTATAATAAGAGTTCGGAACGGCTAACAATTGCGACTATCATCGATAACATCAAAAAAGTTCACCAAATAATATTGGACGACTCGAATCAAGGTTAGACAGACAGCAGAGACTGTGGGCATATCAAAAAATCGTATTTATAATTAATCGAAAAATTAAGTATGCACTAACCGCGGGTAACTGGGTGTCGTGCTTGCTCATTGTGGATCAAAAATGCATTCGAAATTTTTGCGCCGACTAATAACTGTTGATAAATCGTGAATCCATACTTCACTCCTGAGACGAAGGAATAGTCAAAATTGTTAGATTACGAAGGATGAACTTGCTCTAAAGACGGTTTCATGAGTCGGAAAAAGGTGACGGCGACAGCTTTTTAGAATAGTCATGGAATTGTGTTCATCGACTATCTTGAAAAAGATAAAACAATAACATGGAAAAACTACACATCACTAATTGACAAGCTGAAGGCAGAAATTGCAAAAAAACGATGGCATTTGAAGAAAAAGGAAGTGCTGTTCCATTATCATAATGTACCAGCAACAGTCACATTTCGACAGTCGTCGCCATGACAAAAATTCACGAATTGCGGTTCAAATCTATTGACCATCGTATTCACTAGGTCTGGTCCTTAACGATTTTTTTCTGTTTCCTAGGTTCAAAGTTTAACTCGAAAGATAGAGATTTTCATCATTCGTAGAAGCCTATTTTGTAAAGCAAGACATTAACTGTGTTATCTGAATGAGTTAAAGGACTGGGAACATCACAGGAAAAGTGTATCACTTAAAGATATGATAATTCAATTTGATAATTAATTTAATGATTGATAATTTTGCTATGTCAAACAATCGATTATATAATTGTTATGATAAAAAACAATAGTTGAACTAATGATTCTTGTGATTTAGAATAACTGAAACAATAAAATTAAGAAAAATTCACCGACAATTAAGAGTCCACGCGATAATTGGTATATATAAAATTCAAATGTAATAATTAATTAAACATATAATGTAATCAATCAAATACAACAATGTTTCCGAACGTTTTCCAATGTAGAACCGAAATGTTCAGAAACATTATATTTGATTGATTACATTATATGGATGTTTAATTAATTATTAATACATTTGAATCTTATATGCATCAATTACCGCGTAAACTCTTAATTGTTGGTGAATTTTTTTTTAATTTTATTGTTTTGATAATTGTTGTAAATTTTATAAACTTTCAACTTTGAAATTGAAATTTATATATGAGCAAATTTGAACATATCGAAGTTAAATATACATCTCATACAATCATATAATACTTTACTCATGTGAAAATTCATGGGATCAAAAAAGATAAAACTTTCGAAAGTTTGCATTATAACGAAAATATATAATGTAAGACCATATATTAATTACTCTAATTAGTACGCTAATCGTGGTACTAATTGAATTTATATTGCATCTTTTAATTATGTACATATGTTCAATAAAAACATCTAAAGAAGCTACAAATTTTAAGACTGTATTAGAGATAATGATTTCATTTATACAAAACTTATTCGAATTTTTACAATTATCAGTTTCAATTACGCATTACTTCCATGTTTATCTACATAATGTCTTGATATTTAAATATTTTTCAGCTTTAAGTATGTAGGAAACCATTATGGATATTACATGTGACTTTTGGCCACTTTTTCAGTGATCGAGCCCATTGTGCAATGTTTTAACCAATGATTATTCAATCTTCATTGTTAAGTAAACACATTCTAAATTTAATTTTATGAAATTATATTGAAACATCATTTTAAAACATCCCAACAAATGAAGTTGTATACCACTGATGTAACATTTATAAATTCGAACAGGTTATGTAATGAGGATGCAAAATGTTGCATTCTCGTTAGTTGTAATTTCCTACTCAGATAAATAATAGAAATTATGTAACAGTTATATAATATTTGCTATGTAGATGTATGAGTTGTTATATAATAATTATATTTTTATTAGATAAATGTTTTCAGTGTGTTATATTTTTGTTATATAAATGCTTTGAATATGTTAGATAAATTATAAAAATATTAGGTTCGACGCTTTTTTATATAAAATTTACGAATCCGGCAGAAAAACGTATCACTCTATTCCGCGAATCAAGATATTAATTATTAAAATTGACTTTAGAAATATTCAGGTTAGGAAATCTGTCACATTTGATCACGTGATCTTTTTTATCGCTAAAGCAGAGTGAAAACAGTTTGAACGGATCGTGAAAATTTTCAGATTGCGTTCAGTAGAAAAAAAACTGTACAACAGATACAATAAGACAACAGTTGTAAGATAAGTATGATTTATTTACATTTAGATCCAATGACGAATTAAAAGCAAGACTAATTATATTAAAGAATTTTACATTAGTTGCAAAGCTGCTTTTGTTGCTGAATGCAATCTACACAATTTTGTGTTTGATGATCCTTAATTCATCATCGTACACAATTGTGACCCTACATATGTGCGGTTCGCGTTTTAGTCTAAAATTGTATGTGACAGCAGATTCACTTCAAACACGAAATTAATGTTATTTTTAGCACATTATAAAAAGTAGCCATTTAATTAATTTAAGTTTTTTTATTGTATATAACTAAAAAATATCATCTTAGATATTAGCTTTATCATCCACTTTGAATTCGTATTTTTTTCATACACTTTTAATAAAACTTTTTAAATAATTTTATTGTAAAGCAAATGATTATAAAATTGAAATCTGACTATTCTCACTAATCTTGTTAAATATAAAAAGTATCTGCTTTTCTACATATTATATCCTTAACAGATATTTTACTAGTTATGGAACAATTTTCTTTATTTTTTTTTACTACTAAAAATCAATATAAAATTCAAATTATAATAGATAAATTCATTTATCTATTATATTTTTTTACTTTATTATCGATTAGTGATTTATTACACTGTCCGACCAAATTTGATCTTTTTCTTGGTGCACTAATGTGAATTTCCAATGTAGTTTTGCTTGTTAAACACGAATCTATTGGCAAAAGTTGATTATTACGTCACAATTTTGAGAAAACTGACATAAAAAAAGCAAAAAACAATTTTGAAGATATTTAAAGTGTTATATTACCGGCAGCATATTTTTTTATTTAATTTCATTAATGCCATATAAAGGTATCACAATTATGTCAGTTTTCTCAAAATTGTAATATAGTAATCAACTTTTAAGCTTTAAAATGCATTTTAGTCCATTTCGACATAATTTTTTATTTCCAAAATGTAGCAATTTTAAAATTGTTTTTTTCTCATATAATATTATTATTATCATATATAAGTTTCATCATATATGATATTCAACACAAAAAGAGTGCGGCCAATTCTGGCAGTAAAATTAAAGGTTAAAGTAGACATCAAATGAAAGATCTCGTTGAGCTGAATATAAATAAGGTAACTGGACCCAATTTAAGCCGTTTGGACTCAATGGGCCATTCGCTGTTTGTATATAATTACATGAGTAATTTAACATATGATAGAATAGTAATACTTCGAGCAGCCAATCCGTACGACTCGATTGCATCGATTCATAAATCATTTTATTTATTCTATTATATAAAAACAGGAAAAACTAATACGTCGTGGTCGCACGCAGAGAAAAGATTAGCCAATGCATCTAATGGTAAGTCCTTTTTTTGCGTGCATGATGCGATATTCCGTAAATAAATAATTACTTTCTATAATTATAAAAACGTGGTTATTAATTTCCATAGTTCATGTTATTGTGATTCCACACTGCACAACATTATATTTAGTTTATACTTTTGTCACAATGTTTTGTTTATAATTAAAGAAAAGGAACTCTTTATATAAGTTCCTTTTTTTTTTATAATACCGAGAGCTATATCCGAGCATATGCGTAAGTGTGACATTTATCACAAATATATTCATGAAGTGGGATTAATTAAAAATAATAAAGGGCCTTATTATACAATAAATATATGAATACAACTCATATTTTTTTCAATATTCATAAATGTTCCCTCTTTCAAATTAATTTTAAGTTTTCGACAAAATTTAGGGTGGTCTTGTGCTTTGAAAGATGTTTCCGTAGAATTTTGATGTGTTGAAAACGATTACGTTGTCATTTTTTTTCCAGCGCCTTTCATTTTTTAAAGAATCGCAAAAACAATTTTTTCTGGTTAAATAAAAAATTAGGTCTATTTTGCGGCATTTAACTTTACTCAGAAAATGTTCCAACAATACTAAAAATATTTTTTCGCTTATAAAAATGCATATAAAAATGTTTTATGCAACAAACGAAAAACTTTGAAAAAATCATAAAAAATCGGAAAAAATTGACAAATTTTGAAATATAAAATCAAATAATTCGAAAGAAAAAAAATCATAAAAAATATTTGACAATTTATATTTATAGCTATATGTTTCTAGTTTATATGTTCATGTTAAGTTTTTGAAAAACTAATTTCCGACAATTTGTTCGGAAGTTATTGAATTTAAAGTACCAAAACAGCCCGTGCATTATCTACAAAATAACAAATCCAATGATGAATAAATGTACACAAAACAGTAATTTTAGTGTTATCCTTATTATAATAAGGTGTACTAATATTTTCACATGATATAACGCTAAAATCACCATTCCATGTACGTTTACTTATTATTCATCATTAAATCTGCTATTTTAAATCTGCTATTTTAAATTCAATAATTGTGATTATAGTAATAATCAGAGACTTATAAACCAGATATCGATTTTCATGTACTGATTTTTTAAAATTCTTGTTCTCCATACTGGATTTGCCATTTTGAATTGCACATTTTTTACTTCAGATTTGAAATCAGTGATCAAAAAAAATTACATAACATGCTCCTGTATTCGATGGCTGTGTCAGATTCGAGAGGATATCGAAAGGATATCAATCACGCACTGTAAGTGACGCACGGGTTTAGCGCTTTAAATTCAAATTTTTTGTTTGCGGTTTGCATAAAACATTTTTATAAGCATCGAAAAGATATTTTTAGATATTTTTATTGTTAGAATATTTCTGAGTTAAATACCGCTAAACAAATCTCGATATCATTTTTTGTTTAGCCGGAAAAAATTAATAAAAAAGTTAATTCTGGAAAAAAACTATTTTTGCGATTTTTTAAAAAATGAAGAGTGATAGAAAAAACGAACAACGTAGTCGTTTTCAGCGTATCAAATTCTATGGAATCTATCTTTCAAAGTTCAAAGCACAAGACCCCTTCCAAAAAAAAAATTTGTCGGCCTGTTTTCAATTTAGAGACATCAGCAAAAAATTACAAAAATTCTCAAAGCTTAAAAGGCCCATGTTGAGCTCAGTTACCTTATATATTTTTATTTTACATCAATTTTCCGTTTTAAAGTTATAGGGTATATTTATATATTATTATGTACATATGTTCATCGACTGATGTCCTATTTTAAGAAAATATCAATTTAGTCATTTATTAATTGTATCAAGTACGATTGATAGACAATATAAGCATTCCAAATCTTCATTTGGAATGATATAACTATGGCTGTATTCATATGCAAGATATCATATGAAGGTCAATATGACTGCAGCAACAGTGCACGCGTCAGATTCGCAGCCACAATAGTATGCCACAATGGCTTCTCGACGTGTCTTGGAACTGTGCGCAAGAATAAACTGATAATCATCGATTCTTGGACTTCGATATCTGGATTTCATTAAACTATATAGTCTATCTTATTTATTTGCTCTCTATCTCGCTCTATCGAAGTAAGAAGATGGAAGCGTCTTAGTTCGCGAGCCGAGTTTTGGACAAGCCTAATTCATATAAGTAATGATGTGATTGTGCCGTACATAATAAAAAAATCATTTTAAATTTGAGAACCCTTGGAATCCTATAACTTTGAAAAAGAAATCGGTGTAAGATAAAAATATATATCTATATATATGTATCTTATATATGTAATATATAGATATACATATATGTATATCTATATTCAGCTCAACGAAGTCTTTCATTTGATACTTATTTTAATCCTTAATTTCACTTTAACTTCTATTTGGTCATAAGAAGGTGAATAAAAATGAGGCCATGTTTTTGGTTCCTTTGACATTTTTGTCTAAATTGTAACGTGAATCAAATTTTGTCAACAAATTTGTGTTCAACATGCAAAGTCCAACGAAAATTATTTGAATTACTTATTCATATTCGTATGACAAATAAAGATTAAATTTTATTGGATAATGTAATTCTGAGAAACTATATGTTCAAATTGTTATATGTTATATTGGAAACAAAAAATCATATCAAAATGAATCAAAATGCATTTTAAAGATAAAAATTGATAATTTCATGTGGCATTAATTAAAATTAAGCAAAAAAATTAGTTGCCACCAGATGTAAGCTTAAATCCACTTTGCTCATAGGTGGCATTAATGACAAAGGGCACCCTGGGCACACAACACACTTTTTTTTATGTGTTTGACATCTGTCAACATTAACAGTGCACATCATCAGCAATTTCATACAACAACATACATTTTTTCTTTTGTAATGTCTAGTTTTTTGCTAAAAAAGAAGCATATGCGGGAAGCTTTGCTTTTCTGTTTCAATTTGAAGAAATCGGCTGCCGAATCGCATCGAATGCTTGTGGAGGCCTATGACGACAATGCTTTATTGGAAACAACGTGCAGAGATTGGTTTCGCCGGTTCAATGACAACAACTTTGATCCGAGTGACAAGAAGCGTGAAAATCGGCCCAGAAAGATTGAGGACTGTCAATTACAGGTTCTTTTGGACGAGGACGATACCCAATCGCAAAAAATGTTTGCCGAACAATTGGGTGTTTCTCAAGCAGTCATTTCCATGCGGCTACATGCCATGGGGAAGGTTCAAAAGATCGGAAAATGAGTGCCGCATGAACTGAACGATGGAGCGACGCCAAAACACATGCCAAATTCTGCTTGCCAGACAAAAAAGAAAGTCGTCCTGCATCGGATTGTGTAGGCGATGAAAAGTGGATCTATTTTCAGAATCCTAAACGCAAGAAATCTTGGATTGATCCCGCCCAATCATTAACATCTTCCTCAAGACCAAATCGCTTCGGACAGAAGACGATGCTGTGCGTTTGGTGGGATCAGGAAGGTGTCATTTACTACGAGCTGTTAAAACCTGGTGAAACTGTTAATGCTCACGACTACCACCAACAACTGATCAAATTGCACCGTGCTCTGCGTGAAAAAAGGCCGTATTATCGGAAAAGACATGACAAACTGATTTCCCTCCACGACAACGCATCATCGCACACATCAACAATGATCCAAAATTATTTGGAGACACTCAACTGGGAAGTGCTATCCCATCCCACTTACTCACCAGACTTGGTACCTTCTGACTATCACCTGTTTTCGTCGATGGGCCACGCGCTCGCTGAGCGGCACTTCGATTCTTACGAAGACGTCCGAAAATGACTTGATGAGTGGTTTGCCTCGAAAGATGAGGAATTGTTTTGGCGTGGTATACACAAATTGCCCGAAAGATGGGAAAAATGTATAGTTAGCGAGAGCAAATACTTTGAATAAATTTGTTTTTACTTCCTAGGAAAAAAAAATGTGCTTTTCTGACTAAAAAACAGCGGATTTAAGCTTATACACCTGGTAATACGTTTTAAAAATAATCATTTTTTTTATCTCTTTTTTGAAATTCTTCTCAAAATTTTGTAATAATCAATTGTTGTCAATGGATTCATGTTTAGCAGGCAAAAATCCATCAAAAATGATTCACATTCATATTTAACAAAATGATGGTTGGACAGTGTTATTCTTTTCTTACGAATCTCCGATTTTTCATTGTAAATTCAAAATAACTTTAAAACCTAACATGATGATAAGGCAATTTTGGCATTATTTTTTTGTAACCAAGAATGTATAAGAAAAAAAACATTGTTAGAGTTACTTGATACAAATTTTTTATAGTCTTATAGTCTAATAAATTTTTTACCTTTAAAATTCGATATATTTTAATTGATCAACGCAATATATTTAAATTTATTTATTATGTTCTGTTTCAAAAAATCATAAAATATTATGTTGCAAAATATTTGGATATTGTTTATTTAATTTTTACAAAACTTCATAAACTTTTAAAAAAATAAAATGATAAAAACGTGACAAAAACAGAAGAGAAATACTTTTACCATTTTCTCCATCCGTTAGTACACCGGAATCTTCTTCACTTTTCTTTATTTTGTCAACTGCAACATAAAATAACAGTTTTATCAATGTCAGCAAATATAAAATAAAAATTTAAATTATTTGACTTATAATGCATAAATTTTATTATAACAATTTTTTTTTTTTTTACAGAAAGAATCGCAAATTATATGGAAAAGTGACTTTAATAAAATTGACTGAAACTGATATTTTATTATTATGAAATGCAGATCAAAAGTTTCTGTAGGCAAAAACATAAAAAATAGATAGATTTTATTATAACAACATTCGAAAGTTGCTACTTTGGGTTTTATCAGATTGAAAAGTGTCTCTATGTATCAAAACTGTTTCTTTTTTAGGTAATTGTATAATTGCATAATAATTAATAATTCTTCTCTTAATAATTCTTCTGCACAGAATAATGAAATGAATTAATTGAAATGAATTGATGTAAACACGTAATTGCTTTTAAAGAAATATGCAATTTGTACTTGCAAATTATTTAAAATTTTTTTTAAATAACTATGTATTTTCTTTATTTCATTATATTATTCTATGCATAAAGATATTGAGGCGCAGTTATAAAAAAAAAATGGCTAGAGATAAAGATAATTTGCAGTCCAAAGACCCAAAATAACTACTTTCGAATGGTTTTAGCAAAATTTGTTCATTTTTCGTCTCACAAAGCTTTTGATAAACATCCCATAATTTTAAGGCATAGAAGTTCGAGCACAATCAAAGAACGCAAGCAAATGAGTCGAGTGCTTATTGAAATGGAATAACAACATTGCTGCTGACGCACGGCCTAATCAATGGCTGCGTTCAACAGAAAAAGCTGCTTTGCTGTTAACTGTTGTAAAATTCTTTGATTGGTCTTGCTCTTAGTTCCTTATTGAACCTGTAATGTATAAACTAATTACATTAAAGAATCGTACAATAATTGCAAAGCTACTTTTTCTGTTGAACGCAACCAATATAAACAAAGAACGCAGTGACTCTCCGCGTGCTCCATGATCGTGCCCGAACTTCCGCGGCTTACTCATAATTTACAGAAAGTAAATCACAATTTCAGTCAATTTAACTAAAGCCACATTTTCCATATGAGTTTGGCAGAATCTTTTTTATAATTGTTAATATATAAGAATTTTAGAATTTTTAAATTATGTTTATAAAAAAATGGGATAATCTTTTACGAGCATATGGATCAGGTCAGTGTCGGATTGGTTCATCTTTCGACCCTCAGCGACAAAATGTTACGCACCCCCTTCCTATATAAAATTATATGTAACTACATACTATTTGTGCCGGTAATATTTAATCAAATTTAATGATCTATACGTATAATTACTCTATTAGTAATATAAAGGTTGTAATCAAAAATAAACAGTGCGTAATGTTTTTTACAACTTATATTTCAGGCACCTATTAATATAATGTGCAGTGAATAATGTTTAAGAAGAACTAAGAAGAAGTAAAGTTGAAATAAAAATAAAATAGACGTGTGTATGAATACTTTTTAATTATTATAAACAAATCTTTATACTATGTACTTATGTACTCTCTACATATGTAAATTATACATAATATCAAAATCAATCAATCTATTATAATTTCATAATATTAATTTCATAATATATCAGAATGAATTAAAATTAAACTTATAATTAGATTTTATGATAACATTAAACTATTAACAATTTTTTTTAAATTTTTTACTAGTTTCTGCTATTTCATCAATTATGACCCTTTTCGATCATCGAATAAGTTTTTCTCAACAATAATGGAGTTAAAATATTTTGACCCAATAGAGATCTCAATTTGTTTTTGAGATATAGACCACATCAGTTCTGAGTCATAGACCACATTACAACGCGTACAAAATACGCATATGCATGTTTTACTTTTAATGCAGTAATTCTAATTTGTATAAAATTTCATTTTATTTTATTATATAAAATTTCATATTACATTGATTAAAAAGCAAATACAACAATTTTTTTGTGTTACCGGGATAATCTTGGAATTTTTGTAATTTCTTTATGCAAGCCTCCCTCCTAGAGTTCAAAGTCATTGGATAGTTTCCGTGACTGATTTTTTTTTGTCACTGGCCTTGCTTATTGGGCCCTCGGCGATCGCCGACTAGCCGCCTGGCCAGTCCGATGCTGAATCAGGTAAAAATAAGGTAAATACTGAAAACAACGGACCCATCTCCAATGACCTTGGCATATAGAGTGATTTAAAATAATCTTTTATTCTTAAAAAAACATATTCCTGGCTATATTCTAAGACAATTTTTCGTTTGACAAAGATTTGTCCGAAGCTTAGCTTTTAAGTTACAAAGAGAAATAGTTAACGTATCACAAATCGAATAGAAAGGTAAACAGGGATGGCCAGAGAAATAAAATTAGTATGATTTCGGTAACACAAAAAAAATAGGGACACTCGAAAGGGATTAAAATGGCCAATCAGAAAATGTCATGGCATCTACGTTAATTTCTGCCATTTCTGCAGAATAATCGATAATGTACCGACTGTATGAATACGTAAACGTTCCATCTCAATCTCTTTTTGAAATACCGGATAATTGATTAAGCAGTTAAGCGATAACTTACAAATGGTATGTACGATAAATTGATTTATTATAATTAATCTTACTATCAATTTGTTTTCAAATTTCTTTATGTTAACATAACCTCAACCCAATAAATTTATACTTTTTATTCTTCAATTGCCGAGATGAAAAACATTAGGGAGTTTTTGCAATACCGTTTATCTAGATACGATGAACGCTAAGATCGGATTCTTCTTTCTTAACAACTAATTAAGAAAAGCAGAACAGCTTTTGTTGTTTTTGCTTTTGTTGTTATTGTTTCTGTCGTTGTTCTCTATGTGTAAATAAAATCTTCTAAAAGTTGTATATAATACAAACAAACATTAATTATTAACATAACAAACATTAATTATTAAAAGGATTACAGTAAAAGATAAATAACAGAAAGCATATTGGATAAATATTCTCTTATAAATGGCAAAACTAGTTTTTCATTAGATAGATTTCGTGAGAAGAAAACTTTATCAGCTTAGCTGAATGAGTCTTGTATTTGTTTGTGTTGTAAAAAAATGGCATCCTTCATCTGAGATTATTGTTTGATAAATAGTAAGAAAAGATCAAAATTTTTTCATCATTTATTTAGAAAAACTAGAGTTTAGCTACTATCGAAAGGAATATCAGTATTCACATTACTGCTTCATGGAACACCCAAGCTATATAAAAAGCTCTGACGATGTAGCAAAAAAACGACTGTACTATGTGCTAACAATACATAGTAAGTTGTAGAATAATTTATTTATGCTAGTAGGATAATTCTTGTATATATACTATAATATACAGAGTGTTCCAGAACAAATGTTTGTCTTTAAAATGACGTATTCCTGACATAATTGTAAGATAATTTTTCCTTTGTCAAAATTCTATGCGTAGTCTAATTTTTTTAATTATAAAAAAAATAGGGAGCGAATTCCGGATCGCGTACTCAAAGACGGCGCAATGCACCGTCCGACACGAGCGCTCAGTTTTGATCTGTTTGCTACGCGTGACACAATGATAGGCGCACGTACAAGTATTTCTTCTCTCCTCCCTCCCCCTCTTGTCTCCTATCTTATAGAGATCATATTACCTTCATATCGCAGGAAAAAAGGCAGAATAGTACCATTACCGTGATATTGTATGATATTGTCAATCGCCATCAAGAAAACTTTATGACAGAACGCCATACCAATTATGAGAAACCTAATCTATTACACTTAAAGGTGTTGCAGGACTTTGGCACGTTCCTAAGGATCTACGTCATAAGTGGGAGAAATCAATCTTACGTGTTCATGAGGGGACACCTGAAGCACTAAAGGTTACCGCATATATGACAAAAGAACCGAAAAGATTTTTAGAAGTAAGGATGTAATATTTGATGATATTGATAAAAACGCTGCAACAAAAACAATAGCTTATACCGATAATAAACGGAATATGCAGACTAAAGAAAAACAATTGTACACACATCTTTGAATAGCCAAGAAAAACAAGGTCATAGCAATCACGATGTTGAAAATAACAACGCTGAAGATTCAATGAGGGAAGACGACAGTGATTCTGAAGACTACGCAGCATCCAATGAAGCAGTACATGAGGCCTCCCCCCTCCCCCCGCTCCCAATGAAGCAATAGAGCAATGAAGTCGGCGATGAAACGATTAAATTAAGTGATGCTGAATCAATTGAGAAGTGAAGAGCAATTACATCCATTAGTACAGTATTAGTATCATAATCCATTAATCTCATAAGTCGTGTATCAAAGGCAAGTAAATAGCTGGACTATATATTTTTAGTTACAAATAATACAGAGGAAGACGAGCCTTCGACTGTAAAAGAAGCTTAATGAAACTATCATAAGGAATGGCATTCAATGCAAGAAGAAATAAACTGATAAGAAATCAAACCTGAGAGTTATGCAATCGGTTGATAAAAAGGTTCTGAAATCAAAATTAAAAAGAGAATTCACAAGTAAGTTCACGACGTTTCAAAGCAAGGTTAGTAGTAAAAGGATACGAGCAGACAGTGTTGAAACTTTCACTATCATGAAACGTTTTGCCCTGTAATAAGGTTCACTATCTCACGATGTTTGTTTGTCATAGCAGCAAGTAGAAACTGACATAGACTAATTGGATATCATAAGCACAGCCTTTCTAAATGGACGAATTGGAAGAAGAAGTCTATATGAAGCTCCCTAAAGAAATAACAAAGGAAGCAAGCAAGGACAAGGTGTGTAGGCTCAAGAAAGCTATATACAGACTCAAGCAAAGGAACACGTATTGGAAGTACCCTGCAAAAGATAGGATTTGTATGCTCACAAGTGACAGACAGAAGTCTATATATACTTAAGAAAGGCGATAAAAACACAATGTACATAACAACCTATTATTATTTTCCCATGATAGAAGTCTCAAGAAATTCAGCATAAAGAAATTCGAGAAGAAATTCAGAACAAGAAATCAAGGACCAATATCCAGAATCCTAAATGCAAATGTTAAGCGTGATTTCGGGATAGATGACTCTTCATCAAAGAGATATATTGAGAAGATCTTAAAAAGGTTCAATATGAAGAACTGTAAGCCGATCCAGACATCACTGGTAAATCAAAAACTCACCAAGAATATGCATGAAGAAAAAGAAAGATGTGATTGCGATGAAAAATATTCCGTACAAGGAGCGCTGGGTAGCTTAATATATATCAATTGTAAGTAAGAATATTCAAGCCTATAATGTCGAAGCTAGATTTTTAATGCTTAAAATAATTCAATGTGAATATATACTATATATGTACATGCATATATACCATATTTGTAATTATTCAAACTACGCGCCGAAGTGGTTTTTCGAGCTTACAAACGCAATTAAATTAAAACTGGAATAATATCACAAATTAAATTGTCAAGCAAATTTTGAAGTCCAATCCGGTATTATATTAACAATAATCATTTATTATTGTTTACACACGTTGCCTGAAAGAAGCATTATTGTTCCTACATACAAGGCGCGTCATCAAAATCCGGACAAATCGAACAATTTCTTTAAACAAAATATTTTTAATGAAAAATATTACAAAAAATCCTTTTACATAACACTTAGGGGATTCCTATAGAATACAATTATTCGATATATCCCCCATTAGCTTGAATGACGACCTCTGTTCTCAGTCTGAAACGTTCGCATGCACGCTATAATGTAGCGCCATCCATATTGATGAATGCTCCTTCAATAACGGTCCGTAATGACGTCACACTGTCGAGACTTATTTGTGACTCTTTCAACTATTGTACGTAGTAATCCAAGGGATTTAAATCTGAGCTGTTGGGAGGACAGAATTCCTTGGATCAAAACATATCGACGTTGTCTGAGAGCCAATTTTGAATCAAATAACTCGTATGAACCGGTGCACCGTTCTACTGAAAAATATATGACCTTCCGGACGCCACAGTTCCATCCTTCACTACATCCATCAAAACGCGCAATGATTGGGTCATCCGAAATCAGCGCTTTCAACGAAAGGAGTCCTCGCGGTGCGTTCTTCCGAGTGACTCTTCCTCGCTGGGATACTGAAACCTTCGTTGAACTGTTATAAAGTCGTATATTTTGTCACAACGTCATAAACGGTTGATCTTGGGAGGATCCAAAGAACCGAATTATTTCCGTTGCTGAGTGCCCAGCACCAAAGGCCTTCGATGATCGCGGCTCTTCGATTATACTCCGCACTTGGTTTTAACATTGACCAGCGAGAATATGACTGTTTACTAGAAGCATCAGGCTTTCTCGGACGCTAATAACAACTTCTGGCAGAGGCACAATATAGCGGAAAATTTAAATTTAAATTTGTTCGAATTTGGTGACGCGCGCGCGCGCACGCACGCACACGATTTAAAGGGGGACATAAGATGGTGCTATTAATTTGATTTTGGAAAGTTGTTTTGATCACGTAAAAGTCATCAATTTCTTAAATGGAATATATTCATGAATCAATATTTCTGAAAATCTGAATCCATTTCAATTCATTTCAATCTATTCTCGTTTGCTGGATTATATAGTTTGAAGTACATGTGTGCGTGCGTGCGTGCGTGCGTGCGTGCGTGCGTGCGTGCGTGCGTGCGTGCGTGCGT